>Ga0228710_1010510_pt1 | contig 12328 bp, 4 predicted proteins | sample MedpolnodulmetaG_FD_177995 | JGI IMG/M metagenome (GOLD analysis project Ga0228710, IMG submission 177995) | Root nodule microbial communities from Medicago polymorpha collected in Santa Monica, California, United States - pink nodules | ecosystem: Host-associated > Plants > Roots > Nodule...
TATTTAAAGGATGTAAAAGTTAGTAAAATTGTATTCAATTATTTTGATTATTATGTTTATTACATGATCTTCTTCCTATGTGTGCTAAAGGGACTAAAAGAACACACTGATATATTTAAGAGACATTTAGTAATGATTCTAGAATTCTGAAGGGTTTTAAAATTTTATAATGCTTAAACTATTTAATTATTTCTTTATGATAACATAGCATCATATGATATTTTTTGTTATGTTTTTAGTAATTTTATTAGCATTTTAAGACAAATAATATGAGAGTTAGAGGATTTTTCAATGATTTGAGGATTATATTGTATTGTTTTCACTCGAGACGTTGTAATTCACTTTTATCCTAAATTGTGCAACTCCATAGGTGTTTTGTGTATTTTGTAGTGAGGAATCATGTAAATTGAAAAATCAAGACATCACATGAAGGATCAAGGATATTAAGTTTGAAGAAAAATGGTTCTTAGAAGGTTTTTGAAGACAATACAAGATGAAGAAAATTCATTTCGAGTTCCTCGGAGTTTCCAGACGGAAGAACGATCGAAAACGGGATGAAAACATAAGAATTCACACACATGGGCTGCCTCAGGCACATCCAGCTTACAGGCTATGCACCACTACGCATGGGACAATGTTTTTCGTTGCCCAATGTGCATCTTTCTCCCGCCCAATGTGCATCTTTCTCCCCTGGCATGCGCTGCTGCGCTTTTCTGCGGGCAAAAGTTGTCCTTTCGTTGTTTTTCAAGTTGGAGCGGTGAAAAAAGTCCAGTTTTCTTCTCTTAAACCCTAAGTTATCATATGCTATAAATAAAGACCATTGCACACATTTTTATTCATTCAGAAAGCTAACGTTACAAGGCAAGGGTCAAGCATCAAAGTCCAAGGTAGATAATCTCCAACCTCCTCTTGTTCTCTCTAGGGTAGGTTTTTCTATTGTTTTGTAATGATGTATGTTGCCATGTGCAACTAAACCTCTTTGATTAGGGTTCTAAGAAGAACCTCTTATTATTTTTTATATTCAATAATTTTTTTTATTCATTATGATTTGAGTTATATTTGCTTTTCATATGTTTCATTGTTTTAATCTTTTGCGAACTCGGTTAGGGTTCATAAACTAATTCTTGCGCTTTCACCAAATCGTTACATATGGCTTTTGCTCAAGAGTCTTTAATTTATTAGGGATCTTTATGGTATTAGGGTTAGACATCTGAATGAAATGTAATTTCATTATATTACAATTTTGGAGGAACATGAGATGTTGACGTCAAAGGATATGTCCATAACTTTCATAATTGAGTTATGGAGGTTATGCAGTAATCCGACTGATAGATATTTAGCAAGTGTACTAATTCTATCGAAATAATAAAAATAAGTTTGTATCCACGAGTACTGTGTTAATCTCAATTTAGCAATAAGGTTAATATCTATGATGAATAAATTATTTTAGTGTCTGATGCAGTAGTTTTGTGTGCATAAAAATAAATAAACGGAATATAAAGGTTGTTTAGAAAATATATGGAGAGATGAGATCAGGTCATTCGAATCATCTGATTTATTCTGTTTGGTACACTGCACCTATTTCTCATGAATATTTCTCCAGTTTTACAATGACTAACTAAATAGTAATAATCAATCCATTGACTTATGACCCTTTTCTTTTCTCAGATTAGAGTCTCTAATTCCTTAGTTGATCTAATATTCTTTGAAGGTTTTAAGGACGTTAACCTAGTATCACAAATAAACAATTATCCATTCCTATATTAACCCTGTTTAGTTGAACATTTTCAATTAGGCCTAGGTTGTAAGCTATGGTCAGTAATCATGCAATCTCACTGATTCAGATTATATGTGATCAATATATAAAAAGCATTAAGAACAATTGAATTGAATAAAACTATATTGATATTCACATGAAATAGAGTTTCACAGCAACATGTTCAACCATAGTTATATCAGATTCATCTCAGACCTAATCAAAGAAAATTAGCTAAACATGATCAAAGGAATAAACAACATAGTAAAGGAAATAAACCGATCGAATTCCGTCGTTGCTGGCTTTGCTCTCAATTACTTTCCGATGCGTGTTGTCTTCCTATATCCATGTGCTTCTCTTCTCGTTGTGCCTGTTGTGTTTTTCTCCCTTCCAAAACGTGATAGCTCCTGTTCGTGTGGCTTCTTGTTTTTTCTTTGATTCCGCCTCCAAAAAACGTGAATGCTTCTCCTGTGCGTGTTGCTTCCTTTATATATTTGCTGAACCTTCTTTTTCTCTCGGGTCAACCTTAGTCAAAAGCCCAATCCTTTTACCAATTTAGAGCACATGTGCTACACGGTTTTTGCTTTCTTTTCTTCTACTTTTCTTTTATAGTCTTGTGCCACTAACACACACACATATATATAATAAACTACTTACTCTATAAATTAAATTAAAAAACGACAAATGACTCTAAGTTAAAATAATAAACTGATAAAAATAGAATTAAAACTTAATTAAAAAGACTCTAAAAATAATGTATGACTGACTATCATTACCGACATCTATAGGAATATTCATTCTATAGTAACCATTGTATATATAATCCTTAGGTCTTAATTAATAGGTACTTTGAATTAATCCAACAAAGAAGAAATAGGGGATTCAAGGATTCCCAATCACCATTACAAACCAGAATGACACAAACCTAATCTCTCCATGGACAAGGCAATTAAACCATGCAAACCTCTTTTACATCTCTTTTCTATTTTCTTTAAATTAAGTTTTTCTAATTACAGAGTTAAACGACAAACCTTGTGGATACGATAAACTTACTACTTTATTACTTGTTGTGATTTGGTGCACTTTCCAATTTCGTCCATCACTATAAGACAATGAAATTTATTATACACGATAAAGAGATTAAGTCATTTACTATTATTTAGGAAAAAATATGGTTAAAAGTCCAAAGTTAGTTTAAATTCTAATTCTATTTCTTTCCATATTTCTTAGCATAATAATATCTAATTCTTCTTTCAGTAAGATTTTTGACCGTGCTTGTAAAACAGAGAAAAATTGTCCAAAACTTTGAGGAGTTAATGTTAGGTGTCATAAAGGCCAATGTGTACCGATCTAAAACATCCTATGGAAATAAACGAGTTTTTTCTCTAGCAAGAGAATTGTACGATATAATATTCCACTTATTGTCATTTAGTTATTGTGCATGCTCTCAAAAAAATATTTCCTTGTTTTTCCCTAATTTCTTGAACCTTGAAGTTATGATTTTGTACTATAATATGATGGAAATGAAATATGCCCAACTTCATTTCACAACAAGGGTGATGGTCGAATTAGGCAAGTATACCAAATTGTTTACCAGGTAATGAAGTAACAAGTAGAGTATCGTATCTACATGGATTTTTGTTTCGTCCAAACAATTCCCGTTACTTATTTTAAGTTGACGATATAAAATAAAAGAGTTCAGGGTTAGAGATTGCAATTTTTATCTGTTTGTAACAGAGCAAGTTACCTATTTGGTTGTAGAAAAAGTAAGCAGCGGTTAGGACTCTTTGAATCCCCCATATTTATTTTGTTGGAATTAAATAACATTTATGTCGCGTTTAGTTATCTTAAGTAGACTATACAAGTAATGAGGTTGTTGGGACGTTCTAAGCTAGTCGGGTGTCAAGCTGCACCTATTGATCACACAGTGATCCTTACATGCGTGGTTTATACTATAACGGTTGATCTAGGTCTATCCCTCCAATGGCTAATTGCACCTGTTGATCGCACAGTAATCCTTACATGCGGGGTCTTGATAATTCAAAGGTAATTGAAACATAAACTTAAATTGCCGTTCCTAAGTTTCCAAAGGTAATGAAGGCCAGTGTTCCCGAAGGTCTTCCCATCTATGAATCTTATGACACTCATAACACACTATCCTTCTCCACTTGCTAGTTCTACAAATGGGAAGCCCTATCAGCATCTACCTTACCAAGAGGTCGAGGAAAATGGTCTCACTAGGATCGGTTCAATTCCCTTGATACTTGTTTCTCTAATTAATAACTAGTTACATCCTAGGTTCAACAGATTTTACTCAATATTAGTAATGTTACCTCCTAATTACTTACTACTAGGGTCAACTCGCTCTCGGTATCTTTTGTCTAGTTATTAATCACTTACTTCCTAGATAGGTAGATATTAATATACAAGATATAAACATCAGGATAGTAATATCAATATTAGGCCTTGTCACAACCTAAGTACCTAATCTAGTGTTGCACTTCGCCGGAATAAACTAATCCTAATAAAGCTTAATAGCGAACAAAAAATATACTAAAATAAACGACATTAAATGAAATAATTATCCAACAAAACAAATAGAGGTTTATCTTAGAACCCTACCCTATAAGTATCTAGTTACACATGATAACTAAGACAAAATACAAAAAGACAAAAAACATACGCTAGAAAAGATAGGAGAAGATAGAACTCCTCCTTGGCTCCTAGAATCACCTTCTTCTTGAAATGCTGTAGTCCAGAACGAGAAATTATGAATGACGAAGGCTGTATTTATAGGGAAAGTTTCCACCTAATTTGGGCTAAAAACATGGGCTTTAAGGGGCGAAAAAGTCACATAAAGTGACTTTTTTCGCAAGTCACCATGCGCCAAGCGACTAAGGCCATGGCCTATGGTGCGCCTGGGTGCTTCAGTGCGTTTTCTGTGCCGTTTTGCTTGTTTTATTGCCTGTTGATGTGTTTTCTTCAATGTAAGATGTATTAGAATTTGAGAACAAAATTACTCCCTGATGAGTCAATAATTAGTGTTTTTAATATAATATTTGAGTCTGTTTTATTTATATTTGATTTCGTTTTTATTTAATATTATTTCCCTTTTAAAACTATTTTACTTCAATTGCAAGTTATTTAATTTCAGGAACAAATATTCTAAAGGTTGAGTCTTGGAGCAAAAGAAAAGGTTGTAGAGTTGATTCGGGTTGAAAATACGAAGATTCAGTACAAAAATATGACATCCCCCAAGTCAGAGACTTGGCACGGCCCGTGCCACCAGTCACACGGTCGTGTCAGCCTTCAGGACTCCTTTTGCTGTTTTTTGCTTCATGGACAAGCTACGTATTAGTTTACTTCTGACCTAAAAGCTCGTAGTTTCTTGTGGAACATTCTAGTGATATATTTTCTTAGGGCTTAAGTCATTGTAAACTATAAATAGAGTAGCTAGCTATCACAACAATTCATCTTTTGTTCTTGGAATACAAGTTCACCTTTATTTTATTGTTATTTACTTTTATGTCCTACTTCTTCTTCTTCTCTTCTATGTCTACAATGAACGTGAGTGAGTAGACTCTTCTTGTCTTGGGATTGTTGGATAAGTCTAATGACGTAATCCTAATCAAACCAAGCCTTAAACCCTAATTTTATGTAACCCTAATTTCTAATCTATTTCACCGTTCTTATAATCAATAACAAATATTAATCGATGGATCGAAAGATGAAGTTTTAATATTGGAACAAGTGAATATAGACAAGGATTGCGAAACATGAAAATAGTCTAGCAAACCTTGAGATAATAAAGTTTCGAGCTTCAAGGATTTCAATAGCAATCAACCATGAAAATAGGCGTGGTTGCTAGAGAAACACACACACTGAGACTGAAAGGAGATGTGATAGGCTAAAGAGAAACTTGTCTTTAGAAAAAAGGTCTAACATAAAGTTCTAGGTTTAAGGTTTGATTTGAGAAGGGTTTGTCACCATGACGGACCAATAATCTCAAGGCGCTTTTATTTTTATAATTTTCTTTTAATTAAAAATCCAAACTTTATAACTCAAAACTCTTTTCTAATCATTGTTGAAAGTTAATTGAATTCATAACTCCCTGTTGAAACGATACTCTCTTTTTACTACTTCGGTAGAACCGTGCACTTGTGGTTTTACTCATCACTCCCTCTATAAAGTCTTCTGAGGCCTCTTGAATCTTCTTTCTTCATCTTTCCAAGGACCACATAAATCTTCGGATGTCTTGCTTTGCCTGATTTGCTTGCTTTCTTCGTGAATTACTTTAAGAACACCCTAAAATTTCTACGTTTAGGGAATAATAGAATAATATAGTCAGATATAGAAAACAATACAAATGTCCCAAAATCATAGGCAATTGATCTAATACTCCTCTTCTTTGCTGGTAAAACCTATTAAAATTGACTGAAAAACATGTTAAGAATAAAGTAAGATGACATGTCATCAAAGGGTTAAGAAAATAATAAAATTATTTAAAGGATGACAAGTTAGTAAGATTTTATTCAATTATTTTGATTATTATATTTATTACATGACCTCCTTCCTAAGTGTGTTAAAGGGACAAAAATAACACATTGATATATTTAAAATACATTCAGTAATTATTCTAGAATTCTGAAGGGTTTTTAAAATTTTAAATTGCTTAAAATATTCAATCATTTCTATAAGACCATGCAATTTATTATACACTATAAAGAGATCAACTCATTTACTATTATTTGGATGCAAATAGGAAAAAATATGGTTAAAACTCCAAAGTTAGTTTATATTCGAATTCTATTTCTTTCCATATTTTTTAGCATCATAGTTTCTAATTCTTTTCCCGATACTATATTTATTGGTGATTGTAAAACAGATAAAGATTGTAAAACAAAACGAGGAGTTAATTTTAGGTGTCGTAAAGGAATGTGTTTTCCCATGAGATAAATGGGTTCTTTCTATAGCAAGAGACTTGTACAATACCTTATGCTAGAATATTCAACTTGTTGTCATTTACTTTTTTTGTGCACGCTTCAATAATTATTTCTTCTTCTTCTTCTTATTCTTCTTCTTCTTCTTATTCTTCTGTTTTTCCCTAATTTCCTGGACCTTGAAGTTATGATTTTGTACTCTAAGATGATGGAAATGAAATAATCCCAACTTCATTTCACAACAAGGGTTGGGATTTTGGAGATTTTAAAGACACATTATGTGGAGGTAAGGATTGAAGAATTTGTGGTGGCATGCCATCCAAGTCATATTTAGACCATATTTCATGTAATGTTATCTTTATTTAAGCTGGTTATTTGTGCTTTAGCAATGAGTAACTAAATTTCTCGTGATTAGGTCCATAAGATGATTTTGTTCTAGCTATTTGAACAATGTAAACTGTGAAACTATATTTAATACAATTGCAATTTTAGTATTTATACAATATAACTTATGTTTTATGGTTTTTTTTCTTGATCACATTTAAAATGAACTCAAAGATCAATTGACTATTAGCACTAACTATTGACTTAGATCTAGTTACACTATTCAAATAAATAAGTTGCTTTAGAGATATCAACCTGATAGGTTGTGATTAAAGATTAACATTCAATAAAACCTTTGATGTTATGGACTCACCTAAGATATTAGTGAGTTGTAATCTAAGAAGATGTCTCTAGTCAAAAGATTGCTTAGAGCTGTTTTTTTTTTTAATTATAATGAAACTAGAAGAACAATTATTGGACTTAGGTGCAGTTTACCAAACATTGACGAATAAAGGATTCAAAGACATGATCATTTTTTTTCTTCTAAAATTAAATACCAATATATTTACATTTTTCTATTTATGTTATGATTGATAATATCTCTGCCTAGTAGAAACTAATGCATTTCATGTGGAGATGAATTTTATAATTTATTTCTTCGATAATTTTTAATTCGCTTGCTAAAAGTTTATCAATATACAAGAGAGGGGCCAATGATTATATAATTGATTCATACAATTGATGTGAATAAGAAAGTGGAATAAATAACGCAATCAAATTTTTTAAATATAAATTATTTATGATCCAATGATTTAATCAAAAAATAGATTGCTCATAACATATGTTCTAATTATTCATAAATATCCAACGATGCTTTATATTTGTACATAACTTTATGGTGGTATATAAATATATTTTTTCACTTTACTCTCATGAAAGGTTAAAAATAAAATAAAATTATTTAAAGGATGACAAGTTAGTAAAGTTGTATTCAATTATTTTGATTATTATGTTTATTACATGATGAGTTGTCATATAATGTCAATTCTCTAGTCCCTTAAGTTAATGTGTTGTATGAATGTTTTGTTAGACCAGTAAGAAGATGCTTACCTCCAATTATTTTATGAAACCTGGATTTAAAATTATCTCACCTTTTACCTAAGCCCTGTTATAATAACCTAAAAAGTCCTTAAAAGTGTGTATTGTGGTATAACTTTGATTGAAGCTTAAAAACTTTTCAAATTTTGGTAATATAGTAGTTTGGCATGTTGTTTGGGTGAACCCTTCAATTATTCATCTTGTTATGAAAAGTTGTGGAATGGATGTGTGGCGTGCACTTTAGCCCATGAATTGCTAACTAGGAGATGAATTTTCGATAATACCATTGGTGAAGTAAGTTTTATTTTACTGTTTAATTTCATTTTAAGGTTTGTTCCTTGAGGACAAGTAATGATGAAAGTTTGGGGTTGTGATGACACTAGGTCATATATCATTTTATTAGTTGTTTTTGTTCAATTTAATGGAGTTCAGGTGATTTTGCATGTGTTAGAAGCTACAAAGAGAACATAAATTGAGATTGCAAGGAAGTATGAAACCGTGCCATGAATTATGAAAATCAGGGCACGATCTGGAGCCAACTGATGATTTTTGGTACGTCGAAAATCAAACCATGATTTCAGCAAATCAGGGCATGATTTGGAGGAGCTTCTGTTGCTAGTTTGAATTTAAGGAGGAATCGGGCCACGATCCAATACGACCGGAGCACGATATATGCGTTACATAATTTATTTCCACAAAAACCATTTTTTTTAGAGGAGAAAACACATATTTGGAGCAGGAGATCTAGAGAATAGGTGGGAGACCATCAAAACTCATAGCCAGTAATCAAATTCATGTAATGAACTGTACTTATGTATTAGTTATTTGTGCTTTAGTCATGAGTAGCTAAGTTCTCTGAGATTAGGTCTTAGATGATTATGTTCTGAGCTATTTGACATGTAGTCTGTAAACTCTACATCAAAATAATTGCAATTCTAGTTTATTCAGTACAATTTGTGCTTAATGCTTTTATGATTCTCATCAAAGGCTTAATTGCATATTTGATCCTTTATGTTTATTTTAGGTTTCAAGTTGGTCCAATACGTTTTAAATGTTTCAATTTAGTCCAAAACATTACTCACGTTGGAATAAGTTAATCCCTTCTGCGACATGATATTGAGTTTAATAAAACAAAAAAAATTGTAAAAATGTTTTAAAACTAATTTTCTAAATAATTTAAATTCCACCTCCCATATTGTTGTCAAACCTCAATTTTTGACCCAAGATCCTACATTCATACGCCGTTTGACCTTGAATAGTCTTTGACTTTTCAGAGGAAATTTCAGCAGAAAGGTATTTTAAAATACCTCATTTTTGTTCTGATTCGGGCCCTCTTCTCACTTTATTTTTTTTATTTTGTTTTTTAGTCCTTTTATTGTTTATTTCCATCTTTTATTTTTATTTATTTTATCTCTTTTTATTTTTTGTTTTATTTTTCTTTTAAATTATTTTTTTATTTTTATTTTTAATTAATTAGTGTCCAAGAGTCCAATAGGTCCGAATTTTTGTCCAAGGGGTCCATTTTTTTCCTTCTTTTCTTTCACAACATGCACGCCACTTTCAATGGTTGATTCCCAGGGTCAAACACATTTTTTATTCACCAAGTTATTTCCTTTTTTTGCAAAACCTAATTCTATAAAAGCAGAAGAATCAGACGAACAAGAGGAAGCCAATTTCAACGAACACAACCTGCAAGAAACGAAAAAGAAACCTGCAAACTACACAATGTTACGAATCATCAAAATTCCAAAAACCTCCACAACAACATCACAAATAAACCATTTCCAACCATCTCACGAACATCACACACCAGTACACATACGCACAAACAACCTTCATGATCGAACACCACAACTCCAAAACCTATTCACAAAGTCTCAAAATCAATACACAATCCAAATGACCATATCTATCTAAATCCATAGATCCAATCACTGTAACACAAACCAAGAACCAGAAACTGGTCCACCAACAACAAATCCAAAGTATCAAATCCAATCTAAAACCACAACCCAGCATACAAAACCGAGCTCATCACAAAGAACCGGTGCAAACAAAAAAACAGAGGTTGATTTCCTAATCTCTTAGATCTAGGGTGTTAGGTTTTGATTTCAAATTTTTTGAGAACATAAAATAAGAGAAAAGATCGAAAGAAAAAGTGAGTAGAAGAAGAGAATCTGAAAAAAAAACAAAAAAAGGAGTGATCTTTTAGCTCTGACGCGGCGGCGCCGCCATGATAGCTCGCCGGCCACTGCGCCGGAGATTTCGTCCGACCAACCTTCTCCCACCGGAGAAGAAGAGAGAGAAGTGAGCTTTTGTGAGATTTTTGAGTGAAGAGAGAGAAAGACCTTTGCAAAATGAACAGAAAAGGAAGGCTTATCCTATTTATGAGCTTGTCTGATCATGTGTGCTTGGATACACGCACTAACGTGCACCCTCGTATCCCAGCCCTTCGATTTTCAATCTGTTGCCCACTGTTGCCCTCATTCCATGATCAGATCTAGGCTGTTTGATTTCAATCAGACGGCCCAGATCTGATCACTTAAGCCCACATGCATTTTGAATCTCTCTTAGCCCAATCTTTTTTTTATTTCTGCACCCCCTATTTACTGCTTACACCCCCTGCTTTTTATTTTTATTTCTTTCATGCATTTTTATTTTTCTTGCATTTTTTTATTTCTTTTGCATTTTTATTATTTATTTAGTTATTCATATTTATTTTTCATCATTTATTTTTATTGCATGGATTTAGAATGTATTTAGGGCCAATGTAAACTATAAATGAGAAGAATCATGCATGTGTCCCTTTATTTATTTATTTTGCTTTATGCATATCGAAAAAATAAAAATTAGCTTAGATTAAGAGATTTTGTGGTGATCCAACGTCACTACAAAATTCTCACACTTTTATTGTATTGCTACGTTAGTTTCATTTTTAGGTTTTATTTATTATTCTAAAAGGCAAAAACATGCAAATAACCCAAAAATTCATAAAAAACATTTTTATAATAAACCTTGATTTTCAATCAAGTGATTCCCATTTTTATTTTTATTTTCTTAATCAAATTTCAATCAATTTTATTTTTATTTTCTTTTAATATTAAAAAACACAAACAAACTCTTATTTTGCCAATTGACTTTTATTTTAATATTTTTTTTTCAAAACTAATAAAAAACGCAAAACAAATCAGTCGGTATTTTTACCCCAAACTACGAGGTTCTGATCCCTCACGGGTACGTAGGCAAAGGACCTTGTCCTTCCAAATAAAAAAAAATGTGAAAAAAAACACTTTCTTTTTCTTTTAATCACCACTCTAATTCTTTTTAAAGCAAACAAGTTATAGCCAAAAAAGTAAATAAAATCAAGAGGTTCTCGTAGAATACTATGAACGTTTAGGGTGCTAACACCTTCCCTATACGTAACTAACCCTCGAACCCTAAATCTTCTTAAAATGTGGTTTATTTGAACTTTTTTCCCTTTTCTTTAAAAACTTAAAAATTCTGTCGTGAAATAAAATTAGTGAGTCAATGCAAACCAAATAGCTTGACCGCCGAAAAATGACGCGACAATTGTCAACCCAGATCTTTAAATGGTCAAGTGAATTGACGGAAAGGACTAACTTATTCAACGTGAGTAACATTTTGAACCAAGTTGAAACTGTTAAAACATAAGGGACAAACTTGAAACCTAAAATAAACATAAGAGACCAAACATGCAATTAAGCCTTGATCAAATATAAATTGATCTTATAGACCATATGATTGCTAACCACAACTTATGACTTATACCTAATTACACTGTTCAGCGTAATCAACAATCAAGGGATGGAACGTTGATAAGTTGTGATTTCTGAATTAACGGGCAATCAAACCTTTAATAATTACGGGTACACCTAAAAGATTAGGGAATTCTAATCAGGAAAGAGGGCTCCAAGTCAAGGGATTGACTTGAACTATTTAGTTAATTATCGTAAATTAGAGAAGCAATTGTACGGTGTAGGTTCAAATTACAAGCTAGTAAAGAACGGATGATTTGAAAGACTCCTCTCTAAAAATATTTCAAAAACCAATTTTATTCTTCAGTTATCTCTATATACATGTATTCTAAACTACACTTTGCTTATGTGTCACCTCACCAATTTTTTCCTTTCTAATTAATTTTCTAAGCATTCACCATGTGGCGCTCTCTTTTCTAAGCATTCAATTTTGT
>Ga0228710_1010512_pt1 | contig 12327 bp, 4 predicted proteins | sample MedpolnodulmetaG_FD_177995 | JGI IMG/M metagenome (GOLD analysis project Ga0228710, IMG submission 177995) | Root nodule microbial communities from Medicago polymorpha collected in Santa Monica, California, United States - pink nodules | ecosystem: Host-associated > Plants > Roots > Nodule...
ACTACTAGAGGCCCGCCCTGGAGGTTAGTCAGAATAGAGGACCTAGAACGCCTTGGTGAATCAAACCCAGAGATCATGGCCAACAACGCCAGTCATCGAGGCACCAGGAACCCTATCTATGATGGGACCGTGAGTCAGGTGGAGTAGCCCTATAGTTAGTAGACTTCCCCTCAGCCTCTCAACTCAACTCATACAGAGGGAGGCCGCCTTTCCTACCAAAAAGCGAACCCAACCGAAGGAAATAATATAAGGTCTGGAAAGGGCTGTTTATTTGATTTAGGTTAAAGATTAGCTTTGAGCAAGTGTAGATCCGATCAATGACAATGACTTTGGCGTCGTCAACGTTGCAGATCTGAAAACATGAGTATTTCAGAGACATGAATATAGTCATATTAATCATATTTATAGGCATAGTTACTTTGCCGTTTTATGCTATTAACATGGATGTTGTGAGTTTGTTCACATATTTATCCTTTTTGTTTTTAGCGAATTTGAATTTGTATTGTATCTATGTACTCCATCAATTTGAATGAATGAATATCGTTTATTTTTGTAAAAAAAAAAAACTAAAAACTAAGATTTAGAAGAGCATCACGCGGGTATGTAAGACAGGAGAATCACTAAATTAATTCAGTGAGAGAAATTAAAATTTTCAATAGGATGTATAAATAGTTAATCAATAGAAGAATTTGTTTGTTAAATTTAGTGCTACCGATGTTGATCTTATGAAGATATAGATTTCTCCTCTCCTCAACTAGATATCACTTTGCTTGTTAATACCTCGGACCGGATCAACTGATTTTTCTTTCTTGTCTTTATTTTTTCTTTGATAAAAAAATCTAATCAATAGAAGAATTCTAGACTAATTCAAGCAATGACAACCCTAAGAGTGGGTGGGATGGGTGACTACCAGAGCCTCATTTTTATTGGGTCCCAAAATATATTTTTTTACTAGTATATAAGCATATTTGACTGACAAATTTATATTATTAAAACTATAATTACATATCTATAAAAAAAATTATAATTAGCTACAAATATATTTATTATTGAAAGACTTGGATCATTTGACGTGAAATGAATTAAAATCATATTGCAAACTTCCTGAAACATACTTAAAACATGATGATTTTTATGATTTTGATGGTGAAATTTTATTTGAAGAAACGAAATCATTAGAGAAGTTTTGAAACTTGAATCAAAATTAAGGAATAAATATTGAATTTCATTAGGTTTTTGTAATCTTAAAACAATTAAGATCAAATGACAACCATTTCGATAAACACATGAGTTTTGAAATAATTGGAAAATCCATATACGTTATCATTGGCAAAGTTTTCCAAAGTTGGATGTTCACCAAAAACAAAATTTCCTGAATTATGCGTTTAAAAGTACCACCTATACAATTCAATAAGAAATTTTCAATTCAAATAGAAAAATATACAATCTAACCAACACATTCCGACTAATTGGTTACTAGAAGTCAAAACATACAATCTAACCAGCACATTCCGACTAAATAATCTTTCAACAACTACACATATAATTATTTAAATTGACTCTAAAACGGGACTAAAAATCCTATATGATTTCCTATCATCACGAAATACAGGCAATTGTAATTAGGGTTATGTTAACATGTGCCCTTTAGAAACTGAAAGTGGAAATTCTAACTTAAAAATTATGGTAATTTATTTCTCAAAAAAGTTAAAATTTAATTTTAAGCAATAAATATTTTTTATTATTCGTAAGATCCTTAACATTTACCACAATGATACATGTTAGCATTTTCCTTGTCAATAAAACGAGAATTTCTGTACTTGAACATCGATTGATCATTGGTGCATCCTAAATGCTACTTGGCGGCAAGGTCGATTCCTATATAAATTATGAAAATAGGATGGAAAAAGTAATAGCCACAACTCAAACCCTTGATCATGGGCCTATGTGCAAGGCCCAACTTTCAAGTTTTAGAAAACTGCTCTTTAGACATCTAGCAATTGCTCACAAGTATCTTAAATTATTCAAAATATCTTCAACGGTAATTAATTGTCGTTTAATTATCAAAGACAGTTAATTGTCATTCGCTAGTGTACATTTTTTAATTGTTGTTCTAGCTTGATTATATATCTGACATGGTTTGCTTGTATCTCACTTCTCACTCACCACGCTACGAGCCTACTCCATCCATATCAAAAGTTGATTATTTATTTATTTATTTATTTGCAAAAAGAGTGCCTTAAATCATCTAAGAAGGATGTCTAGAGGGTTTTTACACTTATTTAATGCCAATAAATAAATATCGCATCTTTTAACCCGTTTACGTTGCTGATTTTTCTCTCCATATTTTGGTATCTGACACGTTAAATAGAATGGTAGTTAGAAACCGTTTTTAGGAACGACAATTAACTACCGTTTTAGTTATATTTTTTTCTTTTCCTTTAAATGTGTTGCATTAATTGATTTTATTATTTTATAATATAGTTTTTTCTTTGTTTTGTATTTTATTTATATTTATGGTCGAAAATGCAGTTGATAATTGTATTGAGTCAAAACCAAATATTGTTGAGTCTTCCATTGAATTCAAACCATATATTGTTTAACTTCTGTTGTATTGAAACCAAATATTGTCAAAACTTTCTTTGTTGTGAAACAAAATGTTGATTTTAAAGATAACATTGTTGGTTCCGATGTTTTAAAATGTCTATTTAAGTTGCATTGTTATTTGGAAAAATCAAATGAATGATCATTGAGTATTCTTGATTAAGTGCATAACCGTCTGATTGAGCTAATTTTTGGACAGCGTGTTCCCAACATGCGGTTCTTCGATTTCAACAGCCCGATCGTCAAACTAACTCCTGGAGTGAGAGAAAATGTGTCTTCACCGTAGCTGTGAGTTTGAGGTGGTTTAGAGTTCGACTAGAAAGAAAAGCTCTCGAGGTAAGGGCTTTTTCCCCATACGTTCATACTAAGTGTTAGGGCTGTGTTATTAAATAGTGGTAGCAATTCTTGTCTTTTAAAAAGAAAAATAATTAAAATGTATTTTCATGGTAAAATTTAATCCTTTCTAAAAGTGATTATTCTTAATTATGAGTGATCATTCTTAATTATGTCTTATATGAAAGTTGTGTATGATAATGTGGTGTGAATTGATATATTTTATATTATTATGCTTTATATGTTTTTGTGGTGTTGGAAAAGAAGTGTTACATTTTTTGATGAATTAAAGAAAAGAGAAAGATGAAAATGTGAGTTTGTGAAATGATTGACTTTTGTTTGTATGTTTGACGATGCGTTAATATTTGACTGTAATTGCCTTAGTGGCGGGTTAATATTATATATCTGTGTGGTGCCTTAGTCGCGGGTTTTAGTCTGCATTTTCATGATCATGCATTAGCATATGCATCTGTGTGGATGCCTTAGTGGCGGGATTACAATTATATTCTGTGTGGATGCCTTAGTGGTGGGAATTATATCCGGATCATGTAGTATTTAAGAGCATGCGTTTTACACATAATTGCATTGAGTTGGGTCTGCTATACATATGTGTATTGATAAGTGATTAAACTATTATAATACAAAAGAAATGTGTATGAACTTTACTTAAAAGCATATGATTTGAATGTATTTTTTTATATTTCTTTTTGATTGAGAAGTCTTGATACTATCTATTTTATGACATTGTTCTTATGCTTTGAGTATGAACCAATTTGGACAAGGAAACTGACCCTTACACTAATATTTTAAGTACCAAAGAAGAGATGGTCTATGCTTTGAAGTTTTTGCTTGAAGTGCGTATGATGAGTAAAACCGCAAGTGCATGGTTCTACCAAAAGAGTAAAAAGAGTATCGTTCTGTTAGGGAGTTATGAATTCAATTATTTTTTAATAATGATTAGATGAAAGTTTCAAAGGGTAAAAAGTTTGGATTTTTAATTGAAAGAAAATAACAATAATAATAAAAGGTGCCTTGGGATTATTGGTTCATCTTGATGACAAAACCTTCACAAACCAAACCCTAAACCTAAACTTTATATTGGACCCACTTTCTAAAGACAAGTTTCTCTTAAGCCTATCACATCTCCTTTCGGTCTCAGTGAGTGTGTTCCTCTAACAATGACGCCTATTCTCATGGTTGATTGCTATTAGAATCCTTGAAGAACGAAACTTTATTTGTCTCAAGGTTTGCTAGACTATTATCATGTTTCGCAATCCTTGTCTAATTTCACTTGTTCCAATATCAAAACTCCGCTGTCGCTTTATGAATTGATATCTGTGATGATGAATTAACAAATACTAACCCTCCGCTGTCGCTTTAAGAGTTTGGTATTTGTTAATTCATTATAAAAACGGTGAAATTAGATTAGAAAGTAGATTTATATAAAATTAGGGTTTATGGCTTGGTTTGATTAGGATTACGTCATTAGACTTATCCAACAATCCCAAGACAAGAAGAGTCTACTCACTCACGTTCATTGTAGACATAGAAGAGAAGAAGAAGAAGAAGAAGAAGAACATAAAAGTAAATAACAATAAAATAAAGGTGAACTTTTATTCCAAGAACAAAAGATGGTTCTACAAACTAGATGACTACTCTATTTATAGTCTAACATTGACTTGAGCCCCAAAAATTAAATCACTAAAGTGTTGCACAAGAAACCATGAGCTCTAGGTCAGAAATACTAAAATAGGCAACTTTGTCGAAGAAGCAAAAGCAGCAAAAGGGCAAAAGGGGCGCGCCACTAGTTATATTTTTGTACAAGATCTTCAAATTCTTTGCACAAAATATTTTTGTATGAGATCTTCATATTTTTGACATGAATCAGCTCCAATTCTCCTTTCTTTTGCTCCAAGACTCCATCTTTCAAATATTTGTTCCTAAAATAAAATAACTTGCAATTGAAGTAAAATAGTTCTAGAAGGAAATAAAAACATATTAAATTTAATTAAAATAAACTTAAATATTAAATAAAAGACACTAATTAATGACTCATTATTGACTCATCAAACTCCCCCGTATTTGAATCTTTGCTTGTCCTCAAGCAAAAGGCATAAACATAGCAGCAAAAACAAGATTAATATATGACAATAACAATTAAAGACTTTTGTCTCCTCCAAGGCTTTATTTCAAATGTACACTAATCACAACTTAAAGCATTTCTTATGATCTTATTCAACTCAACAACAAGTCTCAAGTGAGTGTGTGTGTGTGTGTAGTTCAGCCCTTTTCTTGCTCCTGTATAAGATAGATATTATGAGGAAACAGGTTCTAACCTTAACACTAAATCAACCGAGAAAAGTTTTTTCTTCATTTCATATAAGAGAGATGGGAATTCTTTGGCCATTATGGCATTTTTATTTTTAACATTCGAGGAGTGGGGCAGACGCTAGTAAAGAGGTTATCCTCGATACACCATTGTATCTGTGAACAAGTGATGGTTGTAAGATGACCATCGTCGTTTTAAGGAAAGCAATTATTTGCTTTATTTACTTTGGGTAATTTTTTAGATGCCATTTTTTTTGTTTTCATTTTCTTTTTCATATCATAACAAGATATATTTATAGATATATTTTTTTTCTTTGACCTTTTTCTTTCCCCACACAAACTTATACTACTTTTACTCTGAAAACTTTTAAGGGTCAATTTACCACTAAAGTTAGAACGCGCTCCTTAAAATACCTACTCATACACTTGCTCAAGGACTGCAACTTTGTGTTTTTCTCATTGGAGAATTTTCACAATAAAACAAGATGTAGGTATAGCAAGAACACTTAAAACACAAGAAATCACTTTTATGTACAAGAAACGACCAATTTGGATGAGACAACAAAAAATTTATGTCATAATTTACAATAAAAACAAGCCGCTTAACATGTATTTCGCAACAAAACAAAAAGTTAAAATCTAAGGGAGTTTGGAAACACTACGACACTTAACAAAAATAAAACAAGACACTTTATTGGCTCCCCCCATACTTAGGAGAAGCATTGTCCTCAATGATTAAAAGAAGAAGAAGAAGAAGAAGAGAAAAGAGTAGAGGAAGAGGAAAGCTCACAATTTTATTGAGGTCCATAAGGTGGACCTTGGAGGTGAAGGTGTTGCATCATGTTCCGAAGCATTTGATTATTTTCTTCATTTATTCAATTGCCCCTTTGGACATCGTTCCTTAGCCCGGCCACTTCAACACCTTGTCTTTGTTGCTCGGTGCTTATTCTTTGAACTTCAGTTTGCATCCATGCCCACCGTTCATCATTATAGCTTCCACTGGCTTCTTGTTCATGGTGCAAGTTTGCACCTACCTCCTCTTCATCACCACCATCATCACCATCATCGCGTACCTGTGGGTTAGTGCCAACATAAAGCAAGTTTTTCACCACCTTCGGATTAGTAATGTCCGGATTAGGTAGAATAATCAAACAATTAGCCCTATTGACTCTCCACTCGTATTGGAAGTTGTGAGAAGGGCCATGAGTTCTAATAAAAGACATGATAGTGAGGGTATCTAAGTCTAGATGATAGTTTCCCTCAATCCTATTGATCCCCTTGCTCATATTCACTCCAAACTTCCTAGCAATGAAAGTCATGATACCACCTACCACCATATCACCTTTATCATCCGATTTCTTTCTAGCAATTGAAACAAGATAATCAATCAAATAGTAGCAAATATTAACAGGGTGGTTATAAAGCATATCCCACAACAGAAAAAGTTCATCAGTCCTCATCCTTCCTTCCTCTTTCCTACCCCAGATGGTGCAAGTCATAACCCTTTTGAAGGTACCTAAGCACAGGGTTGTGAATGTTACTAGCCTTATTGGAGCGGAAATTGTATTGGTTTGAACTGATTATGCTTTTCAAAAAGGCAACAGAGTCGTAGTTGGCCGATCTTAAACTTTAACCCCAAGAGTCATGGATATACCCCGCATTTGCGAGGCCAAGTTCGGAATAAAAAGCTTCTAATGACATCTCAGAATCAACATTTAAGAGCCGGAATGCGATCCTATGATCGGGGTTATCCGTCTTCGACCTATCTTTAGTAAAAGAAAGAGAGCTCAAGAACTCATAGGTGAAGTTCAAACCCCCTTATAGGTTTCAACATCTCGACCAACCCTATTCTATTCAACAACCTAATCACATGTTCATCTATTCTTAGTCTATCCATAACATTAACATCAGGGTACCTGCAAGGAGAGATAGTTCTAGAGATTAGAGATTTATACCTATTCCTTTGCTCGGGATCCTTGAATTCGATCCCATGATTTCAGACTGTTGATTGTTTTCTGCTTGCACCGCTTCCGGATCCTTCAATCCCCTTACTTTTCCTCTTTGATGCCATTGATCTTAATTTGACTTGGAGTGGGTTTGGGTGGAGGTTAGGTTTGGACAAGGTTTTGTGTGGGAATGAATGGTTTAGTGATGGGGTTTGGGTTTAAGTGAGGTTTATGAGTTGAATGATGGAGATAGGTGAAGAATTTTTGGTTTTTTTTTTGGGTTAGAGTTTAATGGTGTACGAATTTGGTGTTTGGATGGATGAAAGTTGGTTTTGATTGGTGGTTTATGTTTGGAATGATGAATGGAGATAGATATGGAGGTTTGAAGGTTGATGTTATAGAGGTTTAGAGAGAGAAGTTGAAGGATGAAGGAAGTTTGTGTTTGAGAATGAATGAAGAAGAAGAAAGAAAAAAAAATTAGTAAAAGAAGGCCTGGGACCATGCCACGGCCGTTCCACCACAGGCACGGGCCATGCCAACTCTCTGGAAAATGGTTGGTTTTTGGCTAGGTCACAGGCACGGTCGTGCTACCACAGGCACGGGCCGTGCCAAGCTTCTGGTCATGCTAGGCTCAATTTTCTTCATTTTTTCGCATCATATTTGGACAAATACTTACAAAACAAATTAAAACAACACAAAACAAACAAAATAAAAGCAATTAAACTCGTGGGTTGCCTCCCACGAAGCGCTCGTTTAAAGTCATTAGCTTGACAATCAAGAGGTTTCTCTACCCTATACCCAATCTTTCTCAAAGGGACAATGGCGTCAAACTGACATTCTCTCCCAAATCACACATGGCTTTTTCTATAGTCTCGGATCCTATGACACATGGTATGGTAAAACTCTCTAGATCCTTAAGTTTAGATGGCAATTTTTCTTGAATGATTTCAATAAATATCCTAAACTGCTCATCTAACTTGGACTTATCAAACCCTTGCGGGAAAGGAATTTTTGGCTCATATGGTGGTGATATGTTAGGCTTTTCACTCTCTACTACAACTTTCTCACTTTGTGGTTTTTCACTCTCTACCTCAACCTCAATTGTCTTGGTTTCCACAACGAGGTCCTCTAATTGCCTACCGTTTCTAAGTGTAATATCATTCATTTGACCCTTTGGGGCTTCAAGTTGGCTCGGAAAGATTTCGGAGGTTTGGGAGGGAGAGGCTACTTGAGGGATTTGAGTCTCTAGCATTTTGTTGTGAGTACAAAGATAATCCACTTTTGAGGAAAGCCTATTGAGAGAGTCATTCAAAATTCCAGCTTGGATTTTAAATTCTTGGTTATGCCTAGTGTTAACTAATACAAGATTTTCTAGCAAAAGTTCCAAGTCGGATTTTTGAGGGACTCCTTGGTTATTTGCAAAACCAGGTGGAGATTCATTCAAAGTTCCAGCTTGGAGTTAAATTCTTGGTTGTGCTTAGTTTGATCTAATACAAGATTTTCTAGCAAAAGTTCCATGTCGGATTTTTGAGGGACTCTTTGGTTGTTTGCAAAACCGGGTGGTGTTGTTTGTTGTCCAAAAAGATTTTGAGGGGTTTGAAATTTTTTTGACTATTCCTAAACCCTTGATTATATTGAGCATAGTTTACTTGCTCAGGACTTGTAACAACACTACCTAGTTGACATTCAACACTAGTATGACCAACTATTCCATAAACTTTACAAGGTGGTGAAACGGGGGGAAAATTCCATTGATAAAGGTTTTGAGCCATAAAATAGAGAAAAAGAGAAAAAAAGAAAGAAGAAATTTTTATTTATTTATATATATATTTCTTTCAGTCTAACCGATATTAAAAATTTAATCAAATTGCAAAACTCCTTGGCAGCGGCGCCAAAAACTTGATGAGTAAAACTGCAAGTGCACGGTTCTACCGAAGTAGTAAAAAGAGTATCGTTCCAACAGGGAGTTATGAATTCAATTAACTTTTAATAATGATTAGATGAAAGTTTTAATGGTTAAAAAGTTTGAATTTTTAATTGAAAGAAAATAACAATAATAATAAAAGGTGCCTTGGGATTATTGGTTCATCTTGATGACAAAACCTTCACAAACCAAACCCTAAACCTAAACTTTATATTGGACCCACTTTCTAAAGACAAGTTTCTCTTAAGCCTATCACATCTCCTTTCGGTCTCAGTGAGTGTATTCCTCTAGCAATCACGCTTATTCTCATGGTTGATTGCTATTAGAATCCTTGAAGAACAAAACTTTATTTGTCTCAAGGTTTGCTAGACTATTCTCATGTTTCGCATTCCTTGTCTAGAAAAACTTTATTTGTCTCAAGGTTTGCTAGAAAAATGTGTGGCTAGAAATTCCTTAAATCTTTTTTATCTAGTTGGTGAATGCCTTCCTTAATCTATGATCCTTTTTTTTGTCATGTAACCTAGCAGCTAGAAATTCTCATTTTTTTAAGAAGAATAAGTGGGGTGTCCAGGGTTCGAACCCCAACCCCTGCATATATTATGCAATGTCCCTGCCAACGAGTTAAGCTCACGGGGACCGATCCTTAATATATGTTGAATCATGGTTTCTATCATAATTAAAATGTATAACACTATTCCTAAACTCAGTTGAACCAGAATCGTTGATGTTTGAGACTTGACGATGGCGGGTACCATAGAGTTTTTGGATACATCTCATTTTTTTATATAAACTTAGTCTATTCATGTACCCAAAAAAGAAATAACTTGGTCTATTCATCTGTCCATTTGTTGTGTTTTTGTACACACAATACTTGATCTTTGTATTATTGTCTTAATTTTTTATTTTTTGAGTAAAACTTATATTAGTTTTGAAGTTTAAATATATGTCAATTTTTTGTTGGAACAACAAAATTATTTTATTAAGAGAAAGTGAAAAAAGTACAATAAAAATATTGGCTAATTTTCACCATTGATCCGATGTTGAAAAGGACAATTACGCAAGATGAAGACCATTTTGATTGTGTATATTGGACAAAACCTTAAACAATATCTTATCTTTGCAATTATAGTGTTTTCAATTTTTTTTTTTTTTTGAAGGGAGTGTTTTCAAATTTTAGTCACTATAATTTTTTTTTGTTTAACTCAGAAATTATTATTTTTAGTACCCGACGTCATGATACATGTCCATAAAATCATGTCATGTGATTTAATAAGCTGACATCAAGGATCAAATGCATGACTTTTTTAATTCAAAGGGTCTGGATTTAAACAAAAAAATTTACATAGCTAAAATAAAAAAAACATTTTAATTACAATGACTGAAATCGTATTCTATATGTAACAAATAAATCTTTTTTTTTTGTGAAGAATTTAACAAATAAAGCTTTGTATAGTGTATACTATCATAATTGTACGTAGACAGGCTTTTGATAACAAATGACTTAAAATGTTTTTTTAAACTTGGAGCAAATCCAACAACTAGTACCAAAATTGTTAGATATCTTAAACATTTTGGAATGTAAACAAGAAAAAAACATTTTGGAAGGAGGGTGAGTGTGTTTCTTGATATATAAAAATCCTCAACATGCAAGTATCAGTATTACAACATTCTTCTTATTAGTGAACATGTTGATATTGACTACTCATTAATCGAGAGCATAATCAATTAAAACCGTGCCTTATGAAACGTTTTTTAATTGTAAAATCATATAAAACTTGCCTTTGAACTTTTTTAATAGTGGTGTGGAGAGTCTATGGTTATTAACCAATTTGAAAGAGGAATCTTTTAATTATGGTTGCAAGTTGAAAATTTTGTTTGCAGTTGTAGTTTAAGTAAAATTGCAATGCCAGATTGAAAAAACATTTATTCGTAGTTTTGTTTTTCAACAAAATATATAGAAGAAAAAAAATCAAAATTTATGCTAGAGTTTCATTAGGTCATAATTAAATTCATGTCTTAAACCAAAATAAAATGAGTGAAACCGATGAAACGTTTTTATGAATAAAAATTTAGGTGAGTTGGCTTCTGAAACTCACAAAAAATAGTTAGTTATAGATCACCCTTCAAAAAAAGTTATTAACTTGACGACAAGAATTAAACCCATGCTTTTGTGATTCAACTCCTAACAACCTCGGGAAATGTTATAAAGAATAATAGAATGGTCTTTTTTTTTTTTTTTTTAAATTATCTTTAACTGATGTATAGATAGAGTGGCATTTTCCGTTAGTAAGACCTATTTCGACTAGCAGTTCTGATCTTGTTAAGTTAAACACTTTCATATAAATTGAAACCTCGAAGTGAATTTTGTATATGATATTTTCCACATTCTAACATAAAGTTGATCGTTTCTCCATTTGAACACTAACATATAAAGTTGATCATTTCTCCATTTGAACACTTTCGTTAAAAACTACTCTTAATTATAAAAATTCAAAATAATATTAACTACTAATTCATCAACTATATCTTTATTCTACCTTATTAATAAAACATTATAAAAGTATATACAAGAAAAAAAATTGTATTATATTCATGCATCTGTGTTGTTGTTCTGGGTACGAAATGTGTTGTTTTTTTTAGCAACATTGGACTAATAAGGTGAATTATTATATCTAATGAGTGAGGAGTATTTTTGCAGAACCGTATCTATAGACATAATATCAAAATCAAAACAATGAAAAAAATCAAAACAATGAAAAGGAAACTATAGTTTTTTTTTACACGTCTATGTTATATAGTAATTACTATGTTATATAGTAATTAATATCAATGTTGATTAAGCTTTTGCTTAGTTTTCATTTAAAAAGAAAGAGGGAATTCTTCGCCACCATCTCTCGGGTGGAATGATTGATCCCTACTCAATACGCATAAAAGAACTTTCTCAAATAATATGATGCTATCAAGCTTAGAAAAGTAAATCGATGTCACACTGAAGTATATATAAGGTTAAATGTCACAAGTTTCATAAACTTTTTCAGCATCGATCAAATTTTGAAGATCAAGGGGAAACTATATAATACAGGCACAATATCGTCCACCTCATACACTGGTGTAACTGCCTTCCTAAGCTTCAATTGTTTCAAATACCTTTTCAACTTCCACAATGGTGTTTCGAGCTTCATCAATTTCAGG
>Ga0228710_1010514_pt1 | contig 12326 bp, 9 predicted proteins | sample MedpolnodulmetaG_FD_177995 | JGI IMG/M metagenome (GOLD analysis project Ga0228710, IMG submission 177995) | Root nodule microbial communities from Medicago polymorpha collected in Santa Monica, California, United States - pink nodules | ecosystem: Host-associated > Plants > Roots > Nodule...
TCCCACAAAATCCATCAAAATCTAATTTATTAAACAATCCTTCCAAATTTGAATGATTTTGAATACCACTAGACTTTTTTTAAGTGATTAAGAGTCTTGATTGAATACCACAAAACTTTTTTTAAATAACAAAGAATCTTGATTGAATAACACAAGACTTTTTTTAAATTGAAAAGAGTCTTGATTGAATATCACAAGACTTTTTCATGATAAAAAAGTCTTTTAAAATCCTTTAGAATCATGATCCAATACACCCCCCTAAAATTCAAACCCCAACCCATGTGTATATCATGCAATGTCTCTGCCAATTAAACTAAGGTCGCCAAAACACTTTTGACTCAACTCTCGACTTAGTTTTATTCGAAGTTTTTTTTTTCTTCTTCTTTTTATCATTCTACCAAGAACAAAGTCTTACGATTTGATATTTAGTTTGATTTTCAAAATATTATTGTGAAGCCTTATATTATTTTCTATTTTACCATTATTCTTTTTGTAAATAATTTTCTTTTGGCTAGTCAAAAAATAATTTGGTCTCGCAACCGCGGTAGCATTACGATTAAGTAATACTCTTTACTCCCTCCGGTTCTATTTATAAGAAAAAATTGACTTTTTAGATTCATTAAATAATTGAAATAGACCGAATACATCAATTATTCAATGAATCAAAAAAGTAAATTGTTTCTTATATATAGGACCGGAGAGAGTATTTGTTAAAAAATCATTTATAATAAATATTAAAATTAGTTAAATATAATTTTTTAAAGTTATTTCGTATTTCTCAAAAAGTTACCTTTGGAATCACATCATCACAGAAGAAAAACTCTACAGCTATCAATGCTAACCTTGCAGCTCTTGCAATCAAATTTCCAAATGTATGACATAAAGTAGTTTTAATAGAAGATGAATTCAAACCCTCAACATATTCATAAATTGATGAAACAAGTTAGTCATAGTGTACCAAGTAATAGAAACATAACTAGTTTTCAAAAGCCATGAATCATTCAAAACATTTACATCACTCCCCACATTTAGATAAAATTTAATATAAAAAGGGTGTGCTAACATCAACAAATACCATAAAGGGGAAAAGAAATGGTTTTTTCCTTTTCTTGTTAGCCATTGCAACTGATAAGAGTGATAGTGGTGTTTAATTTGTTCGAGTGTGTTTATGTTTTTGGCATAGGCTAAACCTAAATATTGTTCTCACGTTAATTATGATTGCTTGTATTACGAGCATTGGAACTTGGTCAACTATTTATCTTTCATGGTTTGGAAGCTCCAAGTGGATTGAATGTTTGAAGTTTAAGAAGGTGGGAAGTGTATAGCTTCAATGACAAATAGAGTTTTTTAGTCTATGAGTCTGTTTGCAGCCAACTTCAAGAGCTTGAAACATGTTCTTTTTCTTTCTAAAAATAAAATAAAATCAAAGGCAACCTCCATAGGTAATTGTAGAGATTAATTTCCTCGAAATAACTAAGATCTATTTAAGGGGTTGATCTCTCCCAACAAATATTTTTCATATGCATCAACTAGAGATCAAACGTTTGATGAAATTCACTATTTGTATTGTAGTTTATATTAATTAATGAAATGCCGCAAACTTTCTTCTTTACAATAAAGAGAGAACGATTTGTAGCTTTGAATGTCTAAACTCAAAAAGAATTATAGTTAGACCTTAAAATCTATATGAAGCATAAATTGGCTTATGTTGTCTCACATCACATGATTGGCTTATGGAGCAACTAGAGTTACAGGAATACTTCTCCAGAGCATTTATAGTTTTTGAAGAATTAAACTTTAAAGGATGACTATTTCATTCAATTCTTCATACTACCATTTTTTTTTTATATAATTTTACCCCAACCTAGACATAGTGTAGTATATTATCATGTGAGACTAAAACCTATTACTACCAATGATCAATACAAAACCAAGTTAGATATCAATTGCTAACAGATTGAACAAAGAAATCATATCTTGTTACAAGTTTCTTCCAAAAATATCACTCCAAAACATTAAAAGAAATATAAATTAATGAAATAAAAAACGTAAATTAAAAGAAATGGCATAATGGAAAAATAACTATTAATGATTTATTGATATTATAAAATAATATATAATTTGAGACAAATTTTTGCTAAAATGACATACATATTTATCATTTATTTGAGTAAAAGTCTAAATAAATAGTCAACGTGAACTTAGTTCAGTTGATAAGAGAATCCATATATACAAGAGTCGATATTCGAACTCAGACATTCCATTTTGTTCACTTTAAAGTTCTTAGTCATTAAAAGACTTTTTTTTTTTTCTTTAGCAAAGCCACTGAAATCTTTTGAATTGAAATATATGAAGCATGAAGTAACATTTCAAATAGACCAACTCAATCGTTTTGTAACTCTTGAAGCATACTAGTAGTTCATAGGGACAGCTACGCACACTATGTCTATCATTGAACCTATACACTTTACTCCCACCAATCATCATAAAATATAAATAAACAAAACCATCCAATAAACATCATAAAAAAGCATTATAAACAAAACCCTACAGCTTCCAAACCATAACGGATAAAAACTAGTTACAAACAATCCCTCCAAGCATTATAAAACCTCTCTATCACCATAACCATTACCATCTTAATTCTTAAACAACAATTTAGTCATTCAAAATCATTATCACAGAAACAAACTAATCAGTTACAAGTTGCAAGTTGCAATGGCAAGCAACAATAAGAACACTCATTTTCTATTCCCACAAGCCAATTCCACTGTCCTCCCTGACCCTTCCAAATTCTTCTCTCCAAATCTTCTATCTACACCCCTCCCCACTAACTCTTTCTTCCAAAACTTTGTTCTCAACAATGGTGACCAACCTGAATACATTCACCCTTACCTTATCAAATCATCAAACTCATCACTTTCTATTTCCTATCCAAATCTTTCTTCCAACTCCAAAGTTATATCTCAAGTCTTCAAACCTGATCTTACAATCACTTCCTCAAAGAAAGAAAAAAATTCCAATGGAAAACATGTAATATCTTCCTATAATGATCTCAGTGTCACCTTAGACATTCCTTCTACCAACATGACTTTCTTTCTTGTTAGGGGAAGTCCTTATTTGACTCTTTCTGTAACAAAACCAACTCCTCTTTCCATCTCAACCGTCCATGATATCATTCACTTCACTTCAAATGATTCCTCTACAAAATTTACCATTCGGTTGAGCAACAATCAAGCATGGATACTGTATGCTTCAATAAAAGTAAAGTTCACTCAAGGCCGTTTGGAGTTAACTTCAGAGGCATTTTCTGGCACAATTCGGGTAGCTTTGTTGCCGGATTCCGATTCAAAGCATGAGGCTGTTCTTGACAGGTATTGTTTCTGTTATCCTGTGTCAGGTGATGCTACACTTAGAGAACCTTTTTGTGTTGAGTATAAATGGGAGAAGAAAGGGTGGGGTGATTTGTTGATTTTAGCACACCCTCTTCATCTTCAGCTTTTATCTCAGAATGACTGTAAGAATGTTACTGTTTTGAATGATTTTAAGTATAAAAGCATTGATGGTGATCTTGTTGGCATTGTTGCTGATTTATGGATTTTGAAAACTGATCATGTTTCTATTACTTGGTACTCTTCAAAGGGTGTGAATGAAAAACACCATGAAGAAATTGTTTCATCGCTTTTTAAGGATGTTGAAGGCTTGAATTCTTTGTCAATAAAAACTACTTCATGTCATGCTTTTGGAAAATTGATTGCAAGAGCTGCAAGGTTGGCTTTGATAGCTGAAGAAGTTTTTTTCTATGATGTGATTCCAAAAGTTAAGGTTAAGAAGTTTTTGAAGGAAACTATTGAGCCTTGGCTTGATGGAACTTTCAACGGTAATGGATTTGTGTATGATAAAAAATGGGGAGGGATTATTACTAAACAAGGGTGTAATGATTCTAATGCTGAGTATCGTTTTGGAATTTATAATAATCATCCTAGTACATTAGGATACTTTGTTTATGCAATTGCTGTACTTGTTAAGATTGATCCAACATGGGGTAGGAAGTATAAAGCTCAAGCCTATTCACTATTGGAAGATTTTATGAACTTGAGCACGAGTTTGAACCTGAATTATACGCGATTGAGGTGTTTTGATCTCTATAAATTGCATTCTTGGGCTGGAGGGTTAAGCGAATATGCAGATGGAAGGAATCAAATGGCAAGTAGTGAAGCTGTAAATGCATATTATGCTGCAGCATTGATGGGAATGGCTTATGGTGATGCTCAAATTGTGTCCATTGGATCAACACTTGCATCATTGGAAATTTCTGCAGCGAAATTGTGGTGGCATGTTAAAAATGAAGGGAAGCTCTATGAAAAAAAATTTACAAAAGAGAATAGGATCATGGGAGTTTTGTGGTCTAACAAGAGAGACAGTGAATTGCTGTTGGCACCAGCTGAGTGGAGTGAAGAAAGGAGGTATTCAAGTTTTACCCTTGTCGCCTATTTCTGAAGTTTTGTTTTCAGATGTAAAGTATGCAAAAGAACTTGTGGAATGGACATTGCCTGCTTTGAAAAGGGAAGGTATTGGTCAGAAAATGAAGGGATTTGTGTTTGCTTTGCAGGGAATTTATGACAATAAAGGTGCATTGAAGAATAAAAAGCTTAAAGGGGTTTGAAGATGGAAATTCAATGACTAATCTTCTGTGGTGGATTTATAGTAGAGGTTGAAGTGTTGAGACATTGAAAGGTTTATGATGTTTTGAAAGTAATTGAGTACAATGTTTCTATAACTTTAGTTTAATGTATTTTATCATGCAATTCCTTGTTTTGTTCTCATTTGAGAGCTTTGTATTCAATGACTAGTCTTTTCGTGTAGCAGAATTGCGATTTGGAACGAGTAATAGTAATACTATTTTGAAGGATTGTTGTACTTCATAAATTAACTTCAAAATGGTTTAAATGACGTGACTTTTTCAAAAAGAATTAGAAAATGCTATCTATGTTCTCTGTTTCTATTCATTTGCAATTTGAGTTTCATTCCACATAGGCTTGAAGATGACCATTTTCTAGCAGATCCTTATCTAACTGTCTTCTTCACGATAATCATTGAAGCCGGTTCCTTTTTCTTCACCAAGTGTCTGATATTTAATCTTATCATATTATTAACTGAGAAATCATTGTTAGTGTGATTCTTGTATTTGTTCTTTGAGCTTTATACATTTCAGAATCCTGAGAACAAGCGAGTAAAGCATATCAAACAATTCAATTTTCAATCTCCTATCATATTATTAATCAGATAATAAAGATTGTGTTTTACTTGCTTTGTCAGTACAATCTCTAATGAGACGTGGACTTCGAAGAGATATGCCCTTTATAGAAAATGTCAAAGCACAACCACTAAAAGTTAAAAGCTATAAGTAAGTACCGATTAAACAATGTTAACAGTAAGAGTTCTGATGTAAAATGAAATTGTTTGGCACTTCCATCATCGATTCCTTTAACTTTCTGTTTCCTTATCCGAATATACTAGGCCTATAACAGCTTGGTATTCAGATCTAAAAGTCAAACGCTTTCACCTCCCACGCCTATATGATAACAAAATATAAAAATCTCTGCCATAGTAAATTTGCATCATGAAATTTGATTCAACGAGAATAAATAGTAAATGACTATAAGCCAACCCTAGATTGTTCATTTCTTCTTATTGAAAAGTCGCATTGCCAAAATAATGCTAGTTAAGTTAAAGGAAGCCATTGGAGAACAAAATTTATGAAATGGCCAAGAAAGGTTTATTCTTGCCTCTCTTCAAACCAGACATCAGGTTTGGTGTTTTCTGCATTATATCGATAGTTTGCCTGAAAACATCTTCAAATTCCACTAATTAATATCATATCATACTAAGATGGACTCAAAAGGTTCAGCGAAGAACAAGAGGATCACTCACCTACGTTACAGTACATAGCTTTAGAGTGGAGGATAGTAGAAAATTCTTTTAGCTCTTAATCTGTGAATATAGCCGCTACTCACCATAACATAGAGATTATGAGAGAGAATAAAATTGTAATACTAGTAACCTGGCAACATGGAATGAAACAGTCACCTACGTTACACATACCTTGAAATTCTTCATTTTCAGCATCATAGCTAGCAAGGAGAAAGGAACAATAGACTCCTACAAACCCATTCCAACCCAGTTTCCTTTTGGAATGGGTTTGTGTATGCCTTACAAGGAATTTATGATAAGGAAACTGCATTGAAGAATATAAGAAATTTAAAAGTATTTGATGATGGAAACTCATTGACTAATCTCTTGTGGTGGATTCATAGCACAGCCGATGATTTGGTGGCTGTTCACTAAGTGAGTGATTTTTACAAAGAAATTGAGAACAATGAATCAATGATATCAAGCATTTTGTCTTACGTTTCCTTGTATGTTGTTAGTCTCTGTTGGATTTTCAATCCTCTTCAGTTATATTTCACTTGTTGCTACTTGCTAATATAGTAGAAATTATGTTAGCTTACATGTTTTGAATTATCAGTGCATTTCACAATTGTTGAATAATTCCATGGCTGTCGAATGATGGAATGAAGTAAATGTGGTTCAAATGGTATCTATGTTAATTTTATTCATTCTTAATTCTTGATTGTAGGATTATTTTAATGTAAATGTCCAAAATAGAAAACTACAAAGTTTACAACAATATGAAAAGATAAAGTATCACAATTTTATATATGATAGGTAGGTATAGATTGCAAAACTTGTAAGAGTTGAACTCTGCATTGATGAGTGATGACGATATTCGGCACTAAATAGTAGGAGATTTCTTGTGCTGAGTATCTTGTAGGTGTCATCTTCCTCAATAGGAGGAGATGGGAAGTGATCTTGATGCCTAAGGTAATCTCACAAGAGACTAAATGAACCATATCAGTCATCATGCTAGTGATCTATGTTCAAAGTGGGTCTTGAAATGTTTATAACCTATATAGAACAAATGAGAGCATAATGAAAAAAGAGGAGTCAAGGGAAGCAATAACATGTCCTATGGATTTAGATTGCTTGAAGTTACAGCCATCAGTTCATTGGTGACTATTCGAGAAGTTCAGACAGTCCATACTTTAAGCTCGGTACTTTTAGAGCTTAAAGAAAATCAAAATCAGCTTGCTTTTTACACCATACGATCTCGATCCAACATCACTGATCAGCCGAATGTGTGAATTTGTAATTGTAGAAAGTCCAAATCCATTACATAGAATTGTATGCATCAAATGTAATGCGTTAATTAATGCAAAAGTAGCACATCGTTTGTTATAGAAAATGTGTAATGAAAACAAGGATGCATTTGGAGTTGAAGGTTGAGATATATTTTTTTCGCGTTCACTCGTTGCAATGCAAAATTAGAGCAGATTTGGATTTGGTGCAATTACTTTATCACGAAGTTTTAATTCGCAATCGCCTGATCACAAATCAACGACCGAAGTCTCTTAAAACAGATTTGTTAATGTAAACTTCGGATCAGATGTTTTCAAATTAAAGACCGAGATCGTTTACTGATGTAAACGTGTGTTTTTGCTACAACAGGGTGTCTAGGTCATGTGATGACATGACAAAAACATATGTCCCTAGGAAATGGTGAGTAGTCATATGTTCAAAACCCCTAAAAGACTTTGATATCATACTTTAGTCAAAATCTTTAGACATTAGATATGTAACTAAGAAAAAGACAGAGAAAGAAAAGAAGAGGTAGTAGTAAGCTAAAAACCAATGGTTAATTAACGTTAACGTTAATGTTGCTGCTTCCACAAAGAATTACCCTCAAAACCAAAACCAGAAAGAATCATAATATTTTCAGAGTTGTTGTCTTGTTGTATTGATATATGATCCTCCATAAAATAATCCCTTTCATCGTAAATGTTGTCAACATTATACCAAGAGTGTGAATAAAGCCATGGGTCTGTAACACCTCATATTAAAAGAAATTTTACCTGCGTGTCTGCGTGAGTTAACTCATGCAACGTGTAAAAAAACGAAATTTTAAGTCATGTTAATTTTACACATGCGTTAGTTAACTAGCGCAGGGGTATTTTGGTCAGTTATGCTGGGCGCGAGCGAAAAGTGCAGGGGGAAGAGCAGTAATCTAAAATAAATTTGTTTGGCCCCAACCCACTATAATTAATTTTTTTGTAGGCTTAGTGACAAAGGCTTCAAGGCCCATTAACTATAATCTTTATCTTTGCAAAAAAAAAAACTATAATATAAATATTTGTAAAAAAACAAATAATATTTTTTTTATTAATTAAAAAATCAACCACCGCCGGAGCTCCGGTAACCACCGTACCGTCCGCCGTCGGAGCTCCGACAGCCACCGCACTGGCCACCGTCTACCACCACATTTCGCCGGAAAACTTCTGGTCCGCCACCGCGGATTGCCGGATGTCCGACATTGACCGAACAACTTTTCCAAAACAAAAAAAACTAAAAAAAGATGGGGCTGATGTATATTTTGTGGGGGCTTAACACTATTGAGGCCTATGTAAAAGGGGGCCAATTTTCTCTTGTTCTTTTTAAACCCCCTTTACATGTGGGTTGGGGCTGAAAATTCCAAGCCATATCAAATTGACAGCTCTAATTACAATGTAACAATCAAGTTATCTATATCTATATTATATACAATTGAGAATGATTTACAATGCCCAAAATTAAATACTACACTTCCCTTGATCATTCACATAAGCATTTTGCCACGTAGCAATTGAGAATGATTTTACTTATTCAATTTCTTATGACAATAATTATAAAAGGCAACAATCATAAAAGACATATAGTATAAATGGTGTATAACTTATTTTTTAAATCTTTAAATTTTTTTTTTGAAAAGGCTAAAATGGAATATATTACCAAAAATAAGGTGTCCTTCTAAGCACAAGATGTACAAAGAAATCGACACCAAAGACAAAACAATATTTACAGAAGAAACCTATACACAAAATTAAAAACACAGGAACAGAAATAAACTCTAGCCTATGCCCAAGATGGCGAACGGACTAAGCCACTAGCCATGGTAGTTGAAGGGAAGTGAAACAAATTTCATCCTCAACCACGAATAGGCAAGAATCTTAATCTTTTCTACCACCTGAATAATCGAGCATACTTTATCATTGAAGAGCATGTTATTTCTTTCCTTCCAGATTTCCCACACCGTAGCAAACCATATAGCCTGTAAAATCGAGCGGCGCACCTTGGAGATACCACCACTAAAACTGAATTGATTGAAATGGTCTGACATATAAAACGGTGCCAATCCACCTATTAATGAAATGCCAAATTGACCCAAAAATATTACAATGTAAAAATAAATGATTTGAAGTTTTCGTCAACCCATAGCCTGACACACAAAGCATGGAGGCTTGATCCAAAACACCACGACGATGAAGATTGTCCTTCGTAGGTAACCTGTCCCGGAACAGCCGCCAAGCAAAGAGCACAACCTTCAAAGGAACATCTTTATGCCACAAAGAGGAAACAGCCCCCGATAATTCAATTGGAGGTTGAGAAGTAAGGGCATTATAAGCACTTTTAACAGAGAAAACATTAAATGATTCCAAATCCACATCCATCTGTCATCCTTATGTACCTGCAAAATCACATTCTGAAGAAGTAACGTAAGATCCCCCAACATCTCCTCCTCCCACACAAACAACCTCCGCCTCCATCTCCACGCCGCACCATCAATAGTACCCCACCCACCCTGAAACATATCAGACACTGATACCTCCCTATCCAACGACAAATCATACAACCTGCTAAATCGGACACTAAACGCCACTCCACCAAGCCAGCCATCCACCCAAAACCGGGTATTCCTACCATTACCCACCGAGCGGCTAACATGATCAGAAAACCACTCCTCCCTACCTGGCGCACAAATATCACGCCACCATAAGGAAGCATCACGGCCTCCCCCCATCAGCCGACCTCCCTCTACTCCATACCTAGCTGACAACACCCTATACCAAAGACTATGAGTATCTTCCATCACCCGCCAACACCATTTTCCTAACAAAGCTATATTAAACTCCCTAATTCTCCTTACCCCCAAACCTCCAACCTCCTTACTACTACACACAATGTTCCAATCCACCCAAGTTATTTTCCTGTGGTCATCACTCCCCAAAAAAAAAACAATTTAAAAAAGATTCAATAGAGGAGACAATACATGACGAAGCCTTGAAGAAGGAAAGGGCATAAACAAGCAGTGACGACAGGACAGACTTTGTAACGCCCTATTTACTATTTAATATATTTTTGGTTGAGTTTAGAGTCTTTTAAATGACTTATGTGATTTACGTTGATTTATGACGTGTTGTGGTGTATTATATTTTATTAAGTGGCTTTATATTATTATTATTTTTTAGTAGAATATGTTGGAATATTAGAATAAATATATTTGGAGGGCTGGTTTGGATTTAGTTAGAAAATACGTGGATTGAGTTAGGAAATATGTTGAGGGTGTGAGATATAAAAGCTAAGAGACAGCCACAAATTAGGTTTAGAAGCTTTTGGAGAAAAGAGGAGAACCAAGAGAAAAGAAGAATTTGTAGAACCTTGCAATCATCTAATCTATGGTAAGGGTGAGACTAATATTCTCTAATCTTAAGTTGTATAATTCTGAAATTGGATTTAGCATGTAGTTTTGTTGTTATTCATGTAAAATTGAGAATTAGGGTTACAACCGGATTTGATGAAAGAACACGTAGAATTGGTTGTTAAGAGTGTAGAAAGTCCGTAGAATTCATAGATAAATGATGTTCAGGTTGTAGAATGATCATAGGTTGAGTTTCCTATCAATTTTGATGATTAGAGAAATTAGGTTTTGAAAATTGAGTGTTCATGTGAGGTTTAGGAAAAATTGTTTTGGGACAGTTGAAACTTGAAATCTTTGATTGATTATGATAGAGCTAAGTGTCAGGAGCGTGTAGGCGAAAACAGCATTGAAAACGGATTAACGGTTTGAATTTTACGCGCGAAATGGTGGAAATCGCACTTTCTGAAAAACTGATTTCTGGACCTGATGCTGTCAAATCATGCCGTGATTTTTGCAGCCGTGACATGATTTTGTTGGCAGAAAGTTCAGTAGTTTCTGGACATAAAAACGCGCCACGATTTCTAAAATCGTGACACGATTTTGGTGAATCAGATTCTTCATATTTCACTATCTTACGCCCTTTTCCGTTTTGAATTGGCCTTTGGTGTAAACATGAAAGTTTTAGATAATTTTGTTAGCTTTCCAATGGCTTTGATTTTACGTGAAAATGATTTTTAGATTTTGAGTTATGATGAAAACACTCCAAGTAAGTCTTAGTGAAATTTTATGAAAATTCCGCATAATTTCTAAGTCAACCCAAAACTTATGGATTGTCTCCAAACTTCAAAGCTTTTGTACTATGAGTTCAATTTAAGTGTTTAATGAGTCTAACCTTGTTTGTCATGAATAACTTTGTTAATGAATTATTACATGAATGTATAAGTGTTGATGATTTATTATATGAACGCTTATGTTGAATTAACATGATGATTATATGATGTTGCAATTAAATGATGAATATCTATGAGATTATAATATTGAAGTTGTACGTTGTTGTTGATGTTGCACCTTGTTGTTGAGTCCATGCATACTTATATAAAGTTGGGGGCTCATGCCCTGTGAATGTTAATCATTCAAACACGTTGTTTTAGGAGTTTATACTCCAGCGTTAACTTTGAAGAGTTATTTGCTCCAACTGGCTTTTAGGAGTTTGGTGCTCCAGCGTTGATTGGTACCACATGCATACTGCATAGTCGAGTTGTTGTTGCGTCGTTGCATTGGTGTTAATGTTGAGTTGTTGTTGTTGTTGTTAGTTGTTGTTGTGTTTCAAATGCTAAGTAGAAAACAAAGGAAGCATATGTGAAATATTATTAATGATAAGTATATGTGAACTATTATTGTTGTCAATTATTGTTGTTTAAGTTGTTAAATTCCGTTGATGAATTATATGCTTATTATTATTGAATGTGAAATCTCACCCCTTCTGTTTGAATGTTACCTCTATGTGGGTAACGTGCAGATAACCAGGATTAGCTGCTGATGTGAGTTGACACTCTCGTGTGTCGTCTTAGGGTCGTTGTGATACGTAACAGGATGGGGATTATTTGCTTGTTTTCAACTGTTACATATTGTTTTATGAACTATGTTGTTGAACCTTTTTGGATTAAGATTTTCCTTTAAGTTATTTATGTTGAGGCCGTAGTGCCAAAGATTGTTGAACAAAGTTGTTGATTTTGAAATAATTTTCCGCTGC
>Ga0228710_1010517_pt1 | contig 12323 bp, 11 predicted proteins | sample MedpolnodulmetaG_FD_177995 | JGI IMG/M metagenome (GOLD analysis project Ga0228710, IMG submission 177995) | Root nodule microbial communities from Medicago polymorpha collected in Santa Monica, California, United States - pink nodules | ecosystem: Host-associated > Plants > Roots > Nodule...
TTAAATACTTCAACACGAATAAAAATACGCGTTAAAATAAAGCAACGATTCTGGTTATTAAAATACGAATAAAACCTTAAAATACGAATTAAAAAGTTTTAACTGGTCAAAATTTGGGGTATGACAACTACCAATGGGCATTTTCGTATTTTATACGTGTTTCTTAGCCTAAAAAGATGTGTGAACATCAATTTTCATATAACATAAATGAAGTATTGGGATTGAGTATGCCTCAAGTCGAGTATGAATCAATAGCATTTTAAGGTGAGAAAAAAGTAGGAGGGGTTGAATTGTGTGAGTTTTTTCCAAAAAAAGAAACGTAAGTGTTTATTAAAAACAGTTCAGAGTCTAATCAAAAGCAAGGTTCAATCAGAGTCTGAAACGGAAAATCCAGCGAAATCAAATCAATCAAATAGACACACATGGGGAGAGAGAGAGAGAGAGAGAGAGAGAGATCATCCTAGTTCCCTTTACAATCCGAGGGCAGTCTAGTCCCCTTACACTTTCAAGGGATTTTTGACTATATTCACACAAGATTACAATTTGCTCAAACACAAAGTAAGAGACTTCCTTTGCCTCACACACGTGGACTTCTACAGTTAGAGTTTAACAAATAAATACGATTGTATTTACACTTGATATACAATCAGAGGTGTAAAAAAGCTAAAGTGCAAGTGACTTCTGAACACTTAAGAAATTATAAGGTTCAAAAATTTTAAGAATTTTTCTAAGTATTTGTGCGCTATTGAATTTAATAGAGTAATGGTACTTGTAAAATGATAGAAGTCTTGTTGTATTTCTTCAACTGCTCAGGTTCTTATATAGGAGAAAATGAGAGAGACGTTGATGAAGAGGTTCCAACGCATCAATTAAGTCCTTGAGAAGTTTGATCAGAGACGTAGAAATAGTCAATCGAAAATCATTAGCTAGAATGATCTGTTACATTATCTTTATCCTTGAAATTTCTTGTTTTTTTCTGCACGTGATGAGAATGCGACAAAAAGTACTATTCAGAGTCTGATAGAGACATTCTTTCATAAGATGACAAATCAGGTCAAAGTCTTCAGATGCTTACGTCATCTTTAGATGCTCCATTCTTCATAATCCTTCAGAGTCTAATTATATCAAAAGCTTCATAACAAAATGCCTCTTCCGATCAGAGTATTGAGTTTATAGTTGATGTTTCTTCAGATCTGTCTTAAAGTCATAATAGATTCTCTTTTGATTAGGATGTTTTCATATGCGTTAAGAGTCTTGATATTTCATAACCAAAACTTGACTTGAGAGTCATAATTTAATTTTTTGGTAATACATACTCGAACACACATTAACATAATCAACTGTTCTTTATAGTTTGTTATCATCAAAATTTCATAGGCATTGTTCAAAATCCATTTTGGTTTAACACTAGTCAATTGCTTATGGTTACATAGGAGTTAACTTCCATAACAAGAAAAAGTATTTTGTGGCGTTCTAAGAGACTTTTGTGATGGTTTGAACCACAAAAAATGTGAGGGTTCTGCAATCGTTGAAGATTTATGTGCCATGAGCCATTTTTGTTATGGTTATTGTACTTGTAGAGCGTACAATATTGGATGCCATGTCTGCAATAATACTATGCAGAAGCTCGAGAGTTAGGTGATTTAAGTAATGAGTTGGGAATAATTTTAGGGTCGCTATTTATAATGTTTCTTGTCCCCTGTTAGTGGTAACAACTTAAGTGCTTATTTTAAGATTTTTAAGGAGTCAGTTCTTATAAAGAAGTACATGTTATTCATGTTTATCCTCGTCTTAGCCATCCCGCTTGTGGCTATGTTCATATCCTGACCAAAAACTTGAGTCTAGAAACTAGCCCTCGATCTCAAGCAAAGACGATCAACCCACCAAAATTAAAAAGCAAATCAATAAGGCACTGCTCAACTCCCAGTCCACCGTAAAAAGCACCACAACTAAAATTAAAACTAAACATTAACTCCCGATCTCGAAGGAAAAGCAATCAACCCAGCATAATCCCAAAGAAAAATGGAATTTTAGTCTTGTTACTGGTTGGATACATCCCTCATTGTGCTGTCAGGTTGGATGGTAACCCATAATGCAATGTCGTATTGGATGGTGATTCACAACCCTATGTGGACGTATAAAATTTTGAAATCACTTATATTAGAATATTGTCATTGCATTTAGGTTGTTTTGTATTGTTGAATTTTGAATTAATATGAACATATTATATGGATTTGCTTTCTATTTCTGCATATTGTTAGCCTATAATTTTAAAGGCTATCTCAAATGCAGTCAAACTAAGGCTGACCTTATAAAATCAAAGGTTGGACTTGCTGGAAATACTCGAAGTGTGGATTTCAGTTCGATAAAGTGGGAGAATATCGAAGAGAGGTTCGTTTTGTGGATATTTCTTAGGAACAATTGTTTGAATTTCAAATCAAACAGATATCTGTTGTTCGTTTTCAACAGTTGTAGTTTCAAATATTTATGTAGGTAGTTATCTCTATTCGTATAAAAATAGGAGTTTCTCATAAGGAAAAGTGGTCACAATTCAATCATACAAAAAACATACACTCAAACTATTTGCATTCAAGAGATAAACGAGTCACAAGTTGCAATGTATGAACATGTGTACCAATTTACATTTAATCAATGCAATTTAAGTTTGTTTTCTTAAATATCTTTGCAATTTACTTGTTTATTTCAAGCAATTCCTTTTATTTTCGTTTTGAAAGTAACTTCGACGGATTGGATAAGTCAGATTCGACAGTTTCTTCATATCCTTTATATGTTTTTGAAGAACAATCATGAATTTTTGGAAAATGAGAAGCACAATATGCCTCTAAGATTTACTGGTTGATCTTGCAAGTAATTAATTTTAAACTAGAGGTTGTTTACCAAAAATCAGTGTAAACAAATTGGCACACCCGGTGGGACTTTTTGTGCTTTTTGTTTAGATATTTTTCTTTTTAAGATTTATTTGATTAATATTGATGGTTTGTGTTATGTATGCGATTGAGAAGTAAAAAACAACTTCCAGAAATGACACGCCCTCCAGGTCATACTGGTGCGACATTGAATGCCGCCAATACATCAGACACAACAACAAATCCACCAAGTTCGCAAGGTGGCACACATTCGATTCCATCAAGTAGTACAAGTGCAGTGATAACACCAGTGGGGTCGACCAGTCCTGCGCATGTGTCCTCGCCTTCGCACACAACGGCCTCAATGACCGCTCCAATTTCATAGGCCATTCCAGTGATAGGAAATGCATCGACCCAAGGATTCTGGCACCCTGGCGCGATGAGCCATAGAACTATGTCATATGGCATGCCGTCTTCCTTGATTCAAGGCCTACATATGAATCCATCCACTTTTTCAGGAAGTTTGAATGTGTCACTACCACAATTATTCGATCCTGGGGTGAGTGTTCATACTCGAACGCCCCAACAATCCTTGACCAATGCTTCCTTAGTCGCCTTAAGGCAACAAATGGAAGATAGCAATCACGAAATGGTCAACCAAGTGACTCAACAAATTGGTACGATTATTAACCCGTTAATTCGAGATACCAATAATAGTTATCAAGCGTTGTTTGCCCAAATGGAGCGGATTGCCAATTTCTTTGGCGCTCCTCCAGCGCGAAATGTACCGGTGCCTCAAAATCAAAATGCAAGGGCAATAGAAATCCCTGCAGAAAGGCCAGAAAATCAAATGCCCAGAAATATGGTGCAACAACAAGTGGTGCAACCACGGGCCCAAGAGGAGCCTGAAAGAGTCCCAATATTGGTAGATAGGCACCAAGATGCAGACCAAGTGGTTATGCAAGCCCGTCAAAATAATTACGAGGGCCAAATCAATATAGCAAATGTGGTCGAAGCCTTGTTAGCCCAAAATGGTTTTAATATGGGTTTACATAGGCTCAATTTTGTGTCGGCTTTGTCTGAATATGTGTTAATGTCTGAATTGCCGAGAAATTGGAATTTCCCCAAATTCACTAAATTTGTTGGGGAAACTAATCAGTCAACAGTCGAACACATTGCTCGATATTTAATGGAGGCTGGTGACATAGCAAATGATGAGAATTTGAAAATGAAGTATTTTCCAAGTTCTTTGACAAAAAACACCTTAACAGGGTTTACAACATTGCCTCCTCATTCTATTTTTAGTTGGAACCAACTAGAGAAGGCTTTCCATGAACAATTCTACATGGGTCAATCTAAAATTAGTTTGAAAGAACTAGCCAACGTTCGACGCAGAATGCATGAGTCAATTGATGATTATCTGAATAGGCTCCGACTCCTTAAGGCTAGGTGCTTCACTATAGTACCTGAACATGAATTGGTCAAAATGGCTGTTGGTGGCCTTGACTATTCTATTCGAAAGAAACTGGATACTCAGTATCTTAGAGATATGGCTCAATTGGCAGATAGAGTTCGACAGGTCGAAAGGCTTAAGGCTGAGAAAGCCAGGACAAATAGGTTTCCTAAAAAGGAGAAAATAGCCTATGTAGACACAGGCGACAGTGATCCAGAATTCGATTGGGGATCAGATACTATCGAAGATAATGAGATTAATCTAGCAGAATTAAAAGATGGGCCACCTTATGCATGTAAATTATTAAGGTCATCGAATGGAAAGAATCCTAAAGAACCTAAGAATGACAAATACCCGCCTAAGACGTATACCTTCGATGTTTCTAAGTGTGAAGAAATTTTCGATCTCCTAGTTGTTGATGGCATAATATTAGTGCCTAAAAATCTAAAGATACCTCCTTTAGAGAAACGAAAAAAGCGAGGGTTTTGTAAATTCCATGGTTTTTTAGGCCATAATTTGTCTCGTTGTACTCGTTTCAAGGATTTTGTGCAGAAAGCTCTCAATGAGGGGAGGTTAAAGTTTGGAGACAAAGCCAAACAACCAATGCAAGTTGATGATGACCCCCTAAAGAACGCTGATTCCATGTACGCTGAGATAGTTGATATAAACATGATGGATATTTCTGAAGGATTGGATGCTGGAGATCCTATTGAAGCATCAATGGCTAAAACGAAACTGCAAGAGAATGCCGAGATGGTTGCTGATGACCATCAATCTGACAATGCGATGGTTACTGAAGACCCGTTTGCAGAAAAAATGAGACTAGCATACCCTAAGGCTGAGGAAGATCTTATCGATTTTCTCAATAGATGCAAGATCTCCAATTCCAATGCTATGCTTTGCCCCAGATGCAGCGGAATTTTCGATAAGGAAGCTGCAAAGTCCATGGAAGGGTTTCGACCACAGTCGAAACAGAAAGGTAGATGGGCAGATAACCTTCCAAAGTTTGGTTTCAATAAAAGGGGCATTCCCTACAAGATGAAATCCATAGAGGAAAATCCAAATAGAAACCAAAAGAAAACCTTCAATCCGCCAGCAAGGTCACCCACAGATACTTGAGTCTTTTCTGGTGGAAAGAAATCTGACCACTCTGCCCCACCAACTAAGTGGGTTAAAAGAATTTTCACAACACCCAAACAGAAAGAGGCACAACATTCCAACCAATATGCTTACAACAACAACTACAAAGGGAAACACCCCATGACCAAGAAACAATGGCGTAGATATCAACGCCAAAAAAAGGCTAGCGCCTTAAAATATATAACTAATGTCAGTAAGGACGTGGAAAAGCAAGCGGCAGTTTTCGAAATTGTAAAGAAACCAGCCACCGAAAGAATCTTTCCCCCTTTGTCAACCTTAAAGAAATATCTTCCAAAGGAAGATGAAGAAATGACCTCAAACTTTTCTGATTCTGAGCCTAGCCTCGACATAGTCTGCAATGTTGTATCGATAATACCAGTTGAGTCTGATGTCACATCAGAGGTCAATGAAGTCGAAACTGACTTCACAGAGGAAATGGCTAACCACAAACCATTGTGCTATTATTTGATGAACAATGGTTGCGTCGAAAACTAACATGCAGTCTTTGAAAAGCTTGACTTTTCGATGACACATCATCTCAAACCCTTGATCATCCAAGCCAAAATAAACGGCGTGCGAGTAAATAAGGTCCTTGTGGATGGCGGTGCTACTGTAAATTTGTTGTCACAGTCTATCCTAAGTAAGATTGGCCTTATTGATTCGGATTTGAAGCCCCACAATGTGGTCCTCACTAACTATGAAGGAATGAATGGTAATTCCCTTTGTGATGTTGAAGTAGAATTGATAGTGGGAAGCGTCAGCAGAACAACTATGTTCATGGTGGTCCCATCCAAAGCAAACTTCAATGTGTTACTAGGCAGAGAATGGATCCATGGTGTGGGGGCAGCGCCTTCAACGCTACATCAGAGACTTGCTATATGGAGAGAAAAAGGTTTGGTAGAAAATATCGAAGCTGACCAAAGTTATTTTTTGGCTGAAGTGAACAACATAACCAAGAAAAACTTCGATAAACAGCTAGCTACCATCCCTCCATGCATATCTCTTGCCCCTAAATATGAGGTTCATGAGAACGAGATGTGCTCAATGAAACTCCACCCAGATGTTGGCTTCATTTGGGAAAGAGAAATTATGAATCAAGACTACGTGGTCATTGATCATGAAGAAACTTCCTTACTGGAGGATGATATGCTCAGGACAAGGGCTTCAACTTACAAGAAGGTGATTAACAACCTTACTTCAACTTGTCCTGCATATAAGATCTCACCAATTGGATGGGATGTAGATAAGTGAACCATGTCCAGGCCCAATTTTTAGGATACAATTACGGCCTATGTGGCCGAGAACAAATTAAATACAGCTAAAGAGGCTGAAATTCTGCAAGAAGAGGTGGTCGAGACTTTAGTAGAAGATACCAATGATGACCTCATTGACGTCCAAAGGTTAGATTGCATATATGATGACGAACCTTTGGGTTTCGAAGAAGATCCGTTAGGATCTACCACAAAATGATGGCGCAAAATCCTCTAGAAGAAGTAGACTTAGGGGATGCATCTGTCAAAAAACCAACTTATGTTAGTGCCAAGATCACCAAAGAGTTGAGAGATCGAATTGTATAGCTTTTAAAGGAATATAAAGACTTTTTCGCTTGGGATTACAACGAAATGCCTGGTTTAAGCCGGGAAATAGTGGAATTAAAATTACCTATTCGACCAGACAGAGAACAAGTGAAGCAGATTTCAAGAAGATTTGCGCTGCAAATTCTGTCAAAAATCAAAGAAGGGATCGAAAATCTTTTGAAAAGCAAGTTCATCAGAACTGCAAGTGATGTAGATTGGTTGGCAAATATAGTTCCTGTTAAAAAGAAAAATGGGACTATTAGAGTCTGTATTGATTTTAGGGATTTAAATCATGCTACTCCCAAAGATGAATACCCTATGTTAGTGGCAGAAATGCTAGTTGACTTAGCAGCAGGATTTGAATATTTAAGTATGCTTGATGGTTACTCAGGCTATAATCAAATCTTTATTGTTGAAGAAGATGCATCTAAAACTGCATTTCGATGCCCAGGAGCTTTAGGCTGTTATGAATGGCTAGTCATGCCATTTGGCCTAAAAAATGCTAGTGCTACATACCAAAGAGCAATGAATTCGATGTTTCATGACTTCATAGAAAAGTTTATGCAAGTTTACATCGATGATATTGTAGTGAAATCATCTTTAGAAGATGATCATTTAAATCACCTTCGTTAATCATTCGAAAGAATAAGACAATATGGATTAAAAATGAATCCACTCAAATGTGCATTTGGTGTTTGTGCAGGTGATTTTTTAGGTTTTGTTGTGCATAAGAAAGGAATCGAAATCAATTAGAACAAAACCAAAGCAATTATGGAAACTAAAGCTCCTTTGACAAAGAAAGAGTTGCAGTCTTTGTTGGGAAAAATCAACTTTCTCAGAAGATTTATATCGAATCTAAGTGGTAAAACACAAGCTTTTTCGCCAATACTTCGTCTTAAGAAAGAAGATGTATTCAAATGGGAGCCAGAGCATCAAAAGGAGTTTGAAGAAATCAAATCATATTTGATCAACCCTCCTATCCTTTCACCTCTCCTTAAGAACAGGGGTATGAAATTGTACATAGCAGCGCCATAATATACTATAGGGAATATTGTCATACCCCAATTTTTGACCCAAGCTGTCACCGACACATGTCGTTGGGCCCTACGTTCGTACGCAGTTTAATCTGATCGATCTCTAACGTTTTCGACGAAAATTCGGCAGAGAGGTATTTTAAAATACCTCATTTTTGATTCCGAGTCGGACCCTCTTCTCACTTTATCTTTATTTTTTAGCTTAATTCCATCTTTTATTTAAATTTTTAATCGACTTTAATTTTGTTTATAAAAATATTTATTTTCTTTTTTAATTAAATTTTAAATTGTCTCATCCTTTTTATTATTTGTTTTAATCTTCATCTTCTTTTTTTTAGTTTTTATTTTTGTCCATATCCAAGTTTGTCTAATCCAGAAAATAGTCTCAATCCAATTCACGTATACCTGCAAGCCTAATCACGCGCCTCAGTCCTCAAGCTCAGGAACAGATGCATTTTCCTCTCCCCAAAGCCAGAGGATTCAGTTCTTTTGTTCCCAAAACCTAGCACTATAAATTTATAACCTGCAGAAACACAGAAGGGGGACCAAAAATTGACAGAAATCGCACATCACAAAACAACAGGCACAACGATTCAAGTCAAGACCAACACTGTCTCAACAACACGACCACAACACAGAACCTACAAAAATTTTCATCACTCAACTTTACACAATCACTGATCCAAACCCACAAACCCATCACGGCTGCTGCACCTCCACACAAATCCGCGACTGGAAGACAGAAAAAGACCGGAATCCAGCCACGAAGTTTCCGACACCAACCTTCGCGAATACAGACGACAACAACAGCGGCGCCGCTTCTGTTCAAACCGATTCAGAGGTAGTATTTTCTCACTCTTAGATCTAGGCTTGTATATTGATGCTTTGAATGTTTTGAGGGTAGGAAAGGATAGGGGAGAAGAGGAGGAAACTGAAACCGCAAAAAATTTAAGAAAAAGGTTGTTATTTTCATCTCCAGCGGCGGCGCCGCCGTCTAAGACGGCCGGCCACCGCGCTACAGCTCCAGCCGCCGCCCCTCTCCGTCGGAGAAGAAGATAGGAGAAGAACAGAGAGGAAACGAGAGAATAGAAGAAGAAGAGAGAGAAAAACAAGTTAAAATGAAAAAATCTGACCCACACCCCTTATATACATGCCTCCTGGGTCGGCCCGTAAACCGACCCATTCCGACCGACCCGGTTCGGTTTCCCCAGGCCCAACGCATACTTTCTGGCCTTCTTTCATTTCTATTTTCTGCACATCCCCTGATCACTGTTACACCCCCCCTGCTGTAATTTAATTCCTTTTCCGCGTTTTTTTTCTTTGTTTCGTTAGCATTGCATTTCTTTTATTATTCTCATGCATTTTCATCCATTTAAATTTATTATTCTGCACCCATTATTCATTGTATATTTATTTCTCCATTTTAGTCATTTAGAAAGAAGTGTATGTAGGCTCTAATGTAATTTATTTATTTATTTACGTTTTTTGCACATAATTTAGGATGTAAAGATAGGCCTTTATGTAATTTATTTTATCGCGGACTATAGCATGTATCATAGGCTTATGTAATAGTCGTAGGTGCATGTGTGCGTGTGTGGGTGTATGCCTTTTATTTTGCTTCTAGTTTAGGTTAAAGGTCCTCGTGGTGGTCCAACACCACCATGAGGTACCTACGTTTTATTTTCTTGCTCCGTTAGCTTCAATTTTAGTTTAGTTATGTTTCAACGAAAAAAAAAACAACAAAAACATGGAAATAACAAAAATCAGAAAAACATTTTTTACAATAAACCTTGATCTCAAATCAAGTGACCTCTTTATTTTTATTCTTTCGTAAATCAAAATTGCAATCAATCTTAATCATATTTCGAGTCATTTTCCCTTAATATAAAAAACACAAACAAATTCATTTTGCCACTTGGCTTTTCATTTTAAAACCTTTTTTCAAAACTAATAAAAAACAGAAAAACAAATCAAACGTCAATTTTTACCCCGAAGTACGAGGTTTTGATCCCTCACGGGTACGTAGGCAAAGGACAATTGTTCTTCCAAATCAATAAAAAAATGTAGATAAGTAGGCCTCTTTCTTCCTTTACCACTTTAATTCCTTTTTCCAAAATAAGCAAGTTATAGCACAAAACGTTGAATAAAACCAAGAGGTTCCCGTAGAGTACTACGGACATAAAGGGTGCTAACACCTTCCCTTTATGTAACTAACCCCCGAACCCAAAATCTCTTCAAAAGGGGTATTTCGAACCTTTTTCCCCTTTTTATCTTAAAATTAAATGTTCAGTCGTGAAACAAAATAGTGAGTCAAACGCTAATCAAATAGCCTTGACCTCCAAAAAATGACGCGACAAGTATGTTAGCACAAGAGGATGAAAATGGCATAGAAAGAGCCATTTATTATCTTAGTAGGGTGTTAAATGATGTTGAGACAAGGTACCATCCAAGTGAAAATTTGTGCCTGTGTTTATATTTCTCTCGTACAAAGCTCAAACATTATATAAAACCTTTTGATGTTTATGTCTACTCTCATTTCGATATAATTAAACATATGCTATTGAAACCAATTTTACATAGTAGAGTTGGTAAATGGGCCTTAGCACTTACAGAATATTCATTGACGTACCAATCATTGAAGTCTATTAAAGGCCAAATCGTTGCTGATTTCATTGTTGATCATTCAATAATGGAACCGTTATCAAGTGTTGTTGATAACCAACCATGGAAGTTGTATTTCGATGGGTCCAGCCATAAAAATGGTACTGGGATCGGGATCATGATAATTTCGCCAAAGAACATTCCAACAAAGTTTAAGTTTCGACTTAACCAGTTTTGTTCTAATAACGAGGCCGAGTATGAAGCCTTAATAACTGGGTTGGAGATTTTGCTCGAACTGGGGGCAAAATATGTTGAGATAAAGGGCGATTCAGAATTAGTGTTAAAACAATTAACAAAACAATACAAATGTGCTAAAGAAAACCTGATCATGTATTTCATTGCTGCAAATGCTTTAATCAAGCGTTTCACCCATGTGAAAATACAACATATTCCCCGGATAGAGAATCAAGAATCGAATGATTTAGCCCAGATAGCTTCAGGATAGAAAGTTTCGAAAGAAAAGATGCAAGAACCGATCGAAAACAAGAATAAGCATAGTTCGAGGGAAGCGCCTACTAGAAAATTGTTAATACCAAAACGTGGGGGGCCAGAAGCATCAGGCGAACATGCACAAGGTACGAATTTGGTCGAAATTTTTGTTATTAACAATTTAACTGATGAGGATTGGAGAAAGCCAATAGTTAATTATCTGGAAAATCCTGATGGGACAACTTGTCGAAAAATAAAATATAAAGCTTTGAGTTATGTGATTGTGGGGAACGAATTTTTCAAAAAGACTCTAGAAGGAGTTTTGCTCAAATGTCTTGGAGAAATAGAGGCATATTTAGCTATCTCCAACACTCATAGTGGAGCGTGTGGAACACATCAAGCATGCCATAAAATGAAATGGCTTTTATTTCGACAAGGGGTATATTGGCCAACTATGTTAAAAGATTGCATAAATTTTGCAAAAAGGTTGCTAGGAATGCCAAAGGCATGCTGGGATCTAACGTGTGCCGGCAATTGAATTACATTTGATAGTCAAACTTTGGCCATTTAGAGGTTGGGCTTTAGATGTAATCGGAGAAATTAAGCCTAAATCATCGAAAGGCCATATATATATTATGGTAGGAATAGTCTATTTTACCAAATGGGTAGAAGCAATCCCACTACCTAATGTGACCCAAGATGCAGTAATAGATTTCATCCAGAAATATATCATTTATAGATTTGGTATCCCAAAGACTATCACCACAGACCAAGGATCTGTGTTTACAGGTCAAAAGATGGTAAAATTTGCTGAAGAAACAGTTTACAAACTGTTAACTTCGACACCATATTATGCCCAGGCAAATGGTTGATGAGCAAAACCACAAGTGTACGGTTTTACCGAAGTAGTAAAAAGAGAGTATCGTTCCAACAGGGAGTTGTTCAATTTGATTAACTTCTAAGACATGATTAGAAGAGAATTTGATTATAAAGATTTGGGTTTTTAAAGGTTTTAAAATAACAATAATAAAAAGCGCCTTGGGATTATTGGTTCATCATAATAACAAATCCTTCACAAACAAACCCTAAACCATAACTTTATATTCGACCTACTTTCTAAAGACAAGTTTCTCTTTAGCGTATCAAAGCCTCTCTCGAGGTG
>Ga0228710_1010519_pt1 | contig 12322 bp, 6 predicted proteins | sample MedpolnodulmetaG_FD_177995 | JGI IMG/M metagenome (GOLD analysis project Ga0228710, IMG submission 177995) | Root nodule microbial communities from Medicago polymorpha collected in Santa Monica, California, United States - pink nodules | ecosystem: Host-associated > Plants > Roots > Nodule...
ACAGACAACTATTGAATCATATTTCAATAGAGTGTAATATATTTTTTTTTTCAGTTTCTATGAATTATTAATTTATGATTTTCTTGGGACCGAAAATTATAAAGGGATCTCCCGAAAAATTACTATCTTATTCTTTTATCGAGTTTTTCAATTTTTTACATTGGCCCAAGTCGGGACCGGACAAATTTATTATTTTAGAGAGTTTATTAATTTACCGAGTATTAATTTAAAGAATTTCTACTGTATCTATGGAATATATATTTTTATTAATTTATATTTAAAACTATTGTTTATTTTATCATTTTGAGTACTGTCAGATATATTTTTTTATATGTACGTCAACAATCAATTATTCAATAATATTATCTTTCATATTCTTAAAAAAAATAAATCATTTAGTAATATTTTGTGGGGGCAAAACTTATTTTTAATGGTAAGAAAGAAAAATTACTTAACAAATTTATGTAAAATTTATAGAGCATGTGGGGTCAAGTGCCCCTAATTGATTGTTCTTGTATTCGTGCCTGCACATCAGCTCTTTATGTGTGACGAAGCTATCGAATGATAAAATTTTTATGTATAATCTATATTTTTATTTTTACACAAGTTATAGAAGAGATTTTCCAGTAGGTTAAGAAAGATACTTGGGCTTCAGTTAATAGTATTTTCTTTTATCACTCTTCCATGATTCGTATTCTTGGTCACGTAAGCAAACATCCTACTCATCGTTGGGTTCGTTGGTATCCCCTGCATATTATACAAAAGTTAATGTGGATGGTTCCTCATTCGGTAACCAGGCAATGCAAGTTTCGGTGATAGAGCGTCTAATTTGTTTGCTGAACTCTCGGAAATATTACGAGGTCTTCAACTAGCTTGGGACCTTGGTTATCGATCTATTACTTTGGAATCTATTTCTTAAACGGCTTTGAATTTTATTGCTAATGTCTATCGGAATGAATTTCATCTTCATGTGACTATTCTTTCGCTTATTAGAAAGCTCTTTGCACTTCCTTGGTTGATTTCCTTTTCCCAACCTTGAGGGAAGACAATGGATGTGTTGATTGACTGACTAAATATGAGGCTGACAACATTAACACTTTAAAGATATGAACATCTTCCTCCTCCGTAGTTAGACTCTATCTTATTCGCCGACTCATCATGAGTTTTTAGACACAAGTTTCGTAGTCTTTTGTTTTTTTTTCTTTTCCTCCTGATAATTTTGTTATCCTTCTAGATTTTGTTATCTTAGCGTGTTATATTACAAAGTTATTTCAACAATTAACCTTAAACAAATCAATCTTAGTTTCAAAGATACGCTAAAAACATTTTGCCGAGAATCGCGGTTCGTATGTCACTTTCAACATAAAATTGCAGTTCGTATTCACAGACAATCAAATTCCAGTTGTCCAAAGATTGTATTAGTAGCTACGTAGAAAAACCCATAACCGATAGACAAAGACACACACAGATGACATATGGCATGAATAGTTTTGGTAGGGTATTTCATAAGAGGAGTATTATTTGAACAACCAATTTGGTGACAACTAATTTGACAACCATAATTTACAAAGGAAAAGTAGCATTGGTACAAAAACCATAGCAATAGAGAGATAAATAAAAAATAATGTGAGTATGAAAGAAAAAATTGTCATAAAAATTATCATCAAATGGATGTTCAAATATCATTTCTCATTTCATAAATGCAGAGGACGAGCTTCTCTGATTTTAGATATCTCTTTTAAATGCAAAGAATTATAAATTAATGGAAGTGTATGTACTTGAAGCAAAAAAGGTATAGCAAGAATTTTCAACGGAATGAGTTTTCTCAAAAAATGTCATAAACCATGTGCTAACTTAGCTCTGTGGCATTAATATCTCTGCTGTGAAATTTGATGTTAGAGTCGTTGACAGTAACAAGACATTCCTATACATAGAAGAGACCGGCAACGGCAACACAGTGGTTGGGGCTATTGTGTTTAATAGCCGCGAACCTATGATGTTTGTAATGCATGCCTGGTTAAAATTGAGGGACATAGCTACTCTATATTTATCTCACTTGAGTTGGTATCAGTGATTATTATAAAGTTTGGATAAAAAAAATTGCATTTATAAAATTTACCTAAAAAATTGCAAATAATTTGGGTCGGAGGCCTTAGAACCGCCCTAGGTTGGTATGCAATATTGACCTGACACTGAGAGTTTGTTTCTCCTCAAAGTCTTAGATTCAATGCTAATTTAAATAGGTTAATTTGACTTCTTAAAAAAAAAATGAAATTAACATAAGATGAAGTATTTAATATTTACAACTTAAAAAGATAAAAAAAATTAGAGATCGTGTCCTACTTATACGGTTTAAATATTCTGAATCCATAACATAAAGCAATGAAGAAATAAAAGTAGATATAAATATCGTAACATAAAACAATGAAAAAATAAAAGTAGATATAAATCATCAAATTCAAGCTTAGTGGTTGAAATAAAGATGAACTCCAAATATTTTATGTGATATAAAAATATTATTCTAGTTAAAAGAATTTTTTTTATCCAACGATGTCGTATGAAATAAAGTGTTACAATGAAAAAAGAATTAAGACTTTTTATGGATTGAATATGTTGCATTAGATGTGTAGTAAGATTAACCATGCTAGAGTTATAAATTAGAAATGAGTAACAACATGGAGGGAATTAAAAACCCCAAAATCATCCTAAACAATTTAAAAGTTTTGTTCTAATTTTAAAAATTAAGCTATAATAAAAAGACGCACAAGAAAGTGAAAAGGTAAAAAAGAGACTTACAAAATTGATTTTTAACATGAAATTATTAATCAACAATTTAAAATAAAATAAAATAAAATAAAATATACCCCTATAGCCGCATATTTAGTATCTTGTAAGATTATGCCCACTTTAATAAACATGATATAAATAACTATTTTCATCTCATGAGATTTGAACATGCTCTTTGAGGTTAGAAAATCAAGTGTTCACTCATATTATTCTCCTTAAATTCAGCTTATAAAAACTTTTTTCAATTAAAAAAATTATTTAATTGCAATTTTGATCCTCTATTTTTGTAAATAAAGTTTTGGTTTATCCATCAAATATTTGGTCCTCCATTTTTTAAATAAAGTTTTAAAAAGATTCTTTTTACAATTTTATTGGTATTGATCTTTTCTATCATCATATCATATATCATGTTATTTAAAACATATCATGGCATCAATTTTTTTTGAATTAAAAAATATGATGAAATGATCAATATTATCAAATTTGAAAATAGAAGGATGAAATCTATAAAACGGTGAAAATAAAGGGCAGTAGCAAATGGTTGATGCTTGGATAGTTACACTTGCATGTGACCCCGAAAGGGAAGGTTAGTAACCTGTGTGCCCCACATGGATTTTGGAGATTTTCCCGCTCCCAAGTTACTACTGAACCAGAACCACACATCTCCTGCCACAAAACAGCTTTTATGCAACACACACATCTAAGGGAAGGAATTAGATCCTCTCACATTCAATTGAATTCAACCTAAAGGTCACGTGGGACTCGAGAAGTTTTCACGGTGACTTCTTTAATACATGTACTCTACCGTTTAGTCTACTCTCAAATAAATAAGCAAAAATAATTAATTCTTTTAATACATGTTTAATCACTTCCTCTGTTATGGTTTTAATACTATTATATAGTTTTATACATTAATGTTGTTGATACAACAATAATTAATGTTGTACTTAAAAACTACAAATGAATAAGAAGAAAAAATTCATGCAATCACAACAAATAAAAAAGAAGTGAGCAAGAATTTCTTGTGTTTACACGAGTATTTTATGCAACTACATAAACTAATGCCTTGAATTTTATGAGACAAGTTTTCACTAACATTTTTTAAAATATAGTTATTAGTTTATGAGATGAAGAATAATTATAAATAAAAGTTGACTTAGTCATCAAGAAGTTGATTCATACACCACAAAAGTGTGTGATTAACTCTCATTATTGGTATAAGTATTTTTTTAATAAGTGATTTATAAATATCTCTATTAACGTTTTCTAAATTTTGAAGTCAGCTCCGACGCTATCAAACCTACTTAGTTCAACTCATTTATTTATTTACCTAGTCCAATTATTTGATTTTTTTTTTTGAGGGAATCCAATTATTTGAAATTTGAAAAGCTTTAACTAACCACCTCTACTCTAACCTGTATTTGGTCCAAGGTCCAAACAGTTCAAAAGAGTTAGTTAAAATTGTTAGAGTGGTCCCATGCTATTCTCCCCAAACCACTCCTCTTCAAGGTCTATAAATTAAGTGGCACTACCACCAACACTCTTCACACTTCAAAGTTCAAACTAATTGCTTTTGTCTCTGACTACCTTCAACTCCTTCCTTTGACTATCAAAGTAATTTCATTTTTCACATTGCTCCTTCATTTGAATGCTAAAGCTCACATCTTTAGCTAAATTTATTTATGTACTAAAATGTGTTACAAGGAAATGTCTCATTGTTTTGTTTTTTACATTGAAACAGGAAATGGCTTTCATTGGCTTGGTTATGGTGTGTTCTCTTACCATGTTCTCCTCTGTTAATGCCTATGGTGAAGGATGGACTAATGCACATGCCACCTTCTATGGAGGAAGTGATGCATCAGGAACAATGGGTATGCACCATTTTTCAATAAAAACCACTACTTGAAATAAAGTTTTGATTTTCATGTTTCTTTGTGAAAAAAAAGAAAGAAAGATCTTGAAGCAAAATACAAGTAACCCATTTCACTGATTTTGTTGTTTTTTGTGTAGGTGGGGCTTGTGGATATGGTAACCTATACAGTCAAGGTTATGGAACAAACACTGCTGCTTTGAGTACAGCACTTTTCAACAATGGTTTAAGCTGTGGCTCTTGCTATGAAATTAGGTGTGCTAATGACCATAGATGGTGCCTTCCTGGTTCCATTGTGGTCACTGCCACAAATTTCTGTCCACCAAACAATGCCTTACCAAACAATGATGGTGGTTGGTGTAACCCTCCTCTCCAACATTTTGATCTTGCTCAACCTGTTTTTCTTCGTATTGCTCAATACAAAGCTGGTATTGTTCCTGTAGATTTTAGAAGGTAGGTTGCTTTAACCAAGCATCTACATTTTTCTTATATAAATTTTTCACTTTTTTTGTTTTTGGTATAAACAAATTTGTGTTCTTATTGTGTTGGTTTTGTGTAGGGTATCATGCAGAAGAAAGGGAGGTATAAGGTTCACTATAAATGGACATTCTTACTTTAACCTAGTTCTCATCACAAACGTTGGTGGTGCTGGAGATGTACATGCTGCATCCATCAAAGGGTCAAAAACTGGTTGGATATCTATGTCAAGAAACTGGGGACAAAACTGGCAGAGCAACAATTATCTCAATGGTCAAAGTTTGTCTTTTAAGGTTACAACTAGTGATGGTCGTACTGTTGTTTCCAATAATGTTGCTCCAGCTGGATGGTCTTTTGGTCAAACCTACACTGGTGCTCAAATCCTCTAGAACATGGTCAAATCCAGTTTCAAGTTTAGAAATACTACTACACATTTTAAGTATTGTAGTAAGATTAGTAGTTTAGTACCTCAATAGTATACTAGGATATTAAATAGTATGCTGCTAGGGAAAATGGGTTTGGTTTTGGTTGTTTTAGAGGTCAATGATGGGCATATTTTAAAATGGCCCTTCAATTTATGGCTCTTTGGTAATTGTTGTGTTTTGGTTTTTGTACTTTTGAGATGTTTTTTGACCATTCTGCTGCTAATATAGATGTTAGCAGAAGGGATATTTTCTTTATATCTTTGAGGTTGAACTACTAAATTGGAGGAGGTGGTAAGGGATACCACCCGCTATATTTAGTATTAGGATAGTATCCTTTTGTTATTTTCATTTTGGGAATGTTGTAAGCATTCTTTGTTTGCTAATCCTTGTAATCAGCCTTGGCTGGGTGGGATATATCTTTGGTTGTATTAGAGAGTGAATGTGTAAAGCTTTTTAATGAAATTTAAGTAATTTTACTAGTATTACTTGTTTGCTCCTTTTCTTTAGGGAAATGTTATGACTTATGAAAGTTTCATTTTGTTTTTTCTGCTGATTAAAAAACAAAGCTTTGCAATATGGGCTTAGAGAATGATACTTATGACTTGGGAAGTTGAATCACACATGAAGTTGAAACGTAAATTTGGGCACACATTTTGGATCTGGTAGTTTTTGGGGGATCAAATTATAGGCCTAGTTGGATGAAGTGTCCTTACGAAGTTTCTCAAGTCAACCGACTAGACAACCTAAAACGAATGACAAGTAAAGAACAGTTTGGAAAGATTAATATATTTTTAGAGTTTGTTTTTGCTCGAAATAATATATATTTAATGAAGTCCATGTTTGTGTCCTGTGTAACAAATTACAATGCATAGGAGAAATATGTTTTGTATTAAAGCACCAACAATGTACAACAGTATAGTTTCATGGCTTTATTAGCTTGTACAATATACAGAATGAATTTTGAACAGAGAAATAATAATAAAAATCCATGGGACTATGAAACTCTAATTTGTAGTTACGTGATCTTAATGTGATGATAGTACCATTCACACCTTAGCATATGTTCAGAACCACGGTGGGATGAGGTCTGGATGCACGTTTTTCCGAAGCAACAAATAGTAGCTTGTTTTCCACGGTGAAACAAGCCCAAACGCGTGGCTGCGGTGGATAGAAGCTAAACCAAACACACGCCTAGACATGGTGGAAGCAGAAAAAACCAAATTGAACGTGGTAATTAATTATTAGGATCTAATATACCATTCTTCTGCCTCGTCCTTAACTCAGCTCAATCAGTGAATGAATGGCATGGCATCAAGGCAAACGAGACATAGTTGTTGCACTGAAGCCACATCTAAAATTGGCTGGTTACTTTCTCTGCATATCTGCATTTAAAACGCATCCATCATGGTAAATTCCTCCGATGATGTAAGTTTCTTGAGTGCGATTGAGGCTCTTCAGCAACCTCATTAGGGCATATATGGCAAAAAACCATAGTGAATCAATTTGGTTGCTGCACTTATAAAATAGAAGTTTATTAGAAAAAGTGAAGTATCAAGTGCCAGATACACAATCTAACTCAAAGTTGAAGCTGGTAAATATGAGAATAGAGATGCCTAAATATGTAAATCTATTTAGCCTGACACTTCATATCGAAGCTATTTCTGTTGTCCAATAGAGGCACACGTAGTTACGTTTAGTTACTTACATTTTCTCAAATTATTACCGTTTACGTATCAATGTACTATCATGCCCGGTGTTTGTGTTAGCACTTCAATAAATAAATAACCAAAGTGAAAAAAAAGGTTTTGTTATTTAGTGAAACTTGCCTGAGCATACAAATGCTCGTCTAATATACCAACAGCACAAGGCCCTGATGTGGAAGCTGGCCATTTAGGATTTTAGATCATAACCTGGTCTAGGGGCTTCAAAGCTTCCATTCACATGATAATCTATAGGGTTCTCCTTTGGGTTAATCTCTGCAGCTGGTTGGAACATCAAATTATTCAATACATTAAAATCGTTTGGCATGTATGGAAACTATCAATTCAATTGTAGCCTCAGAGGTGCATTGCTGCTCATCTCACCGAGTACACAATTTTCTGGCCCAGAGTTAGATATCTCAGTTTTGCATCTAGACCCAAGATAACTTGCATAAATCCCAAAAAACAATTCACACTTTGATCACCAATTGCTAACAAGCACTCCAAAATCTTAAGACAAAACTGGTGTACCAACTTCCTCATAGGACACCTACTGGTGTACCATTCTCACTATTCATATTTTGGAATATCCAGGCTCAAATAATGTCAACCAGGCTCTCGAGCAATACCATCCTCCACTTTAATAATTACTGCCACCTACATTTCAGATTGAGTTGGAACTGCAGCGATCACATACTGCAACTCCCGCCTCTAAATCAATACACAGATGGAACTACAGCTGCATATTCTGCACAGATTATTCACTAGCAGAGCTGCTCCTGCAAATGTCCTGCTACCAGCTACACAATGGCGAATACGAATGGACAAAAACACGATTAGACCGCGAACAAAACCTCTTCCTTGATCCACCCTGCATACACTCCTCCCATACCACCAAGGACTCAGTAAGCAAACACTTCCTAGTTGCACCTCAGAGACACCCCTATGCTGCAAAATCCACAAGCAGTACCTCTCATTCCTTCCTCAAGTTCCTGAATTTGCTACCCCCATGACATCTAAGCATGCTAAAGAACACGACCACCACTGATCCAGTTCATACTTGAAGACTGTGGATTTTGTTCTTAACCAGTTCCAAGAGAATAATCCGACTTGATCTACAATCTTATCAGTCGGGACCTTTTTGTCCTGATATGTTTTAGCTTTTCTCGCCTTCCAATTGCTCCATGAGCAAGTAAACAATATTGTTCCTAATCCAAATTCAATCCCTTTATTTCCGCTTATTAATCCAACAATAGAATTTAAATGAACACTGCTGATATTGTTATACACTACTGGCACACTAGTCAAGATTTTAGAGAAAAATGCGCATTCCAAAAATAAATGAGATACTGTCTCATGCTCTCCACATCCTAAAGCACACTTCCCGGCAAACACCGCCACTTTTAACGGAATAAATTTGTGCCACACTAAGCGGTTTTATAACTTGTAAGGATGAGTTAGACTCAATATAAAAATTAATATGATATTAGAGCCTATCTATTCAGGTCATCCATTAAATTAGTCATGCACCAAGTCCAATAGTATTGGGCGTGAGGAGGGTGTATTGAAAAACCTAAGTCCCACATTGAAAGAGAAGGTCTGGAGTTGTTTTAGAAAGAAAGACATTCCTTGTCTTACAAGCTGATTGAGTTAGGATAAGTTAGATAGATATAAAATTCTAATAGATACTGCAATATATTTATCTTGCATCCACAAATAACTATGTGACCAAACTCTTGTGATTATCCAAGAACAAGTGAAGCATTGAACTTAAGTATTTTAGCAAAAAACTACTCACTTAAGGAGAAACAAGTTTGAATCCTCATGTAAAACTATGTTTTGGTTGTCACCATTAGCAATCCATAATAGAGGTTGGAGATGCTGGTCTGCATTCATTCAAAGCTATGAAACACAAATACGGACACCGCACACACAACACGGACACTGACACGCCGACACTGCTAATAATTTGAGAAAATCACATAATTCAGTGGAATTATATGTGTCGGTGACAGACATGACATGCCTAATCCGAGGAGTGTCCGTGTTTCATAGTTCGGAAGGAATATTTACTTCATTGAACCGAAAGATAAACATATTTTAGTCATGTCTCTAGTGCCTGTCTACACTATAATAAACAGTTTTAGAAAGAGCAAATGGTCACTTTAGTCCATGACTCTGCACCTCGTTGTCAGATAGGTCTCTGATTCAGAATTAAATACAAAGAAGTCCCTGACTCTGCACTTCAGTTATCACTTTGGTCCCTACGTTAAATAATTCTATTAAGTGTGTCATAGGGACTAAAGTGAAAATAGAAAATGGCCACTTTAATCCCTAAACCAAAAATTAATATCCCCAACTTAAATCTCAAATCCTTAAATGTCATCCCTAAATTCCTAAAATAAAATGTGACTTTTTTCTCTTGTAAAAAAAAAAGTGACTTTTTTCTAAACATTGTGGACTTTTTTTCTTCAGATGTATTGAATATTGTATGTTCTGTAAATTATATTGAAAGTTTTATGTATTTTTTTATGCTTAACGGTAAAACTTTGTACACAACATTAAACAACCAATTGTGCAACAAAAAAAATCATGCTTATATTATTAATCTCTATTTTTTAATATTAAATAAAAGAACGCTATATTTTGACCAAAAACAAAAAAAATGTTATATTAATATTGTCAAATAAGATAATAAATTATGGATTTGAGATTTTCAATTTAAGGGATTTAGAGTGTGTTTGGATACTTTGGATGAGGTAATTGGGAATTTTTAAAGAATTTAAAATTCTAGGTAATTTATTGATTCAATTAAATTCCTTTCATTTCTCAATACTTTTGTTTGGGTGGAGTAATAAAAAAATTCAATGTCATCATTTTTGGGCAACTTTTATAAATTTTAATTTTTTGGACCAAATTTGAAAAGTAAAATTAGGGGTCAATTTGTAAATTTCAAAAATTTAGAGGGGTTCAATTATAATTTTTGAAAAATTTGAGGGGTCAATTTCTAATTTTTAAGAAATTTATCCGGGCCAAATTGAAAAAATTGAGGACCAAAATGCAAAATTTGAAAGATTATAACAATGAAGAATTTTGAAATTCTTACATTTTAGGCGTCATTTGAATTCTCTAAATTTAACTTGAACAAAATACTTCATAAATTCTTATCATTTTGAAAATTCTTCAAATTATTATCCAAACAATGGAATTCACCTCAAAATATTTGAATTCCCTCATAACATTACATTCCTTCAAAACATTCCCCCATCCAAACACACTCTTAGGGATTTGAGATTTAGGGATTTTAGATTCAAGTTGGGGATATTGTTTTTTGGTTCAGGGAATAAAGTGACAATTTTCTACTTTCACTTTAGTTCCTGTGACACACTTAACAGAATTATTTAACGTCAGAGACTAAAGTGATAACGGAAATGCAGAGTCAGGAACTTCTTTGTATTTAATCTTGAGTTAAAGACCTATGTGACAGCGAGGTGCAGAGTCGAGGACTAAAGTGATCATTTGCTCGTTTTAGAAAAGAATCTCAATTACCAGAGAGAATTTTTTGCGTGATTATTGCATTGTAGCGACACAAGTTGTTGTTTTTTTAATAGTTTTCTGCCACATCATACAAAATGTTAGACATTAGATAGAGGAGTGCACGTTACCATTCGACTTGAATGGGTCTTTCGAGTTCCTACAAGCACCCCCCACACAGGGAGGGATGTACAAGTAGTGGATTCAAATATAATATTGGGCCTGTTTGGTTTGGATTTCTTAGTAATGGGTCTTGAATGATGCTTTTTAGGCCCCTCAATATCTTCTAGGCCCCCCAAAATTCCATTTTAAACCCTGTTTTATACTTCCGGTATATAACTTCCGGAGGTGGAAAGAAATCTGCATTTTTTTCATGTCCTATGCATTGTGATGATGGAAGTGCTTTTAAAAAATTATGACAAATGTATTCTTAGAATTAATACTAACATGGTCATAAACATTAATTTGATGACGTTCAGTATCCATCATTAATAATACTTGTGAGAAGATTATTCTAAATGATTTATGAGAAAGAGTTAGGGAGTTGCCAAGATGGTGTTTGGTTTTTAAGGAGCAGATATTTCTTTCTACCTACTTATTTCTTATAACTTCTATTCTCTTACTTTGCGCTAATTTTGAAATAATGGCAAATACATGCTTTCCAACTAATCAACATGTTAGTATTTGCCATGAATGCTTGTTCAAAAAAAAAGTATTTGCCATGAATTTCCAACTAATCAATTAAAACATGTATTTGTGCTAATTTAAAAAATTATGACAGATGCCTTCTTAGAATTAAGAATTGATGATTGCAAACACCTTAATTATGAAAGCATGTATTTACCATAAACAAGATGTTGATTAGTTGGAAAGAAATATGTATTTTGCATTGTAATAATTAAGGTGTTTTTTTAGGAATTATGGCAGATGTCTTCTTGTTTATGTTCATTGTGATGATGGAAAATACATGTTTTTCACCTCTGGGAGATATCTCCCGAAACAAAGAAAATTGTATATACATACCAAACCTTCGGGGAGATATATACTGGAAGTATAAAAGAGGGTTAAAAATGGAATTTTAGGGGGGCTAGAAGATATTGAGGGGGCCTAAAAAGCATCCTTCATGGGTCTTAGAGCATTTGCTCAGTCCAAAATAGTAGGACGAAAATTGACTAATACCTCCATTTCGTCCTTGAATTTTAACGCATCGGCCAAATTCGTCCCTGAATTTTGCGTAATAGCTATTTAGTCCCTGAATTTTACAGATGTCCATCAAAATGGTCCCTCCGTTAAGTTGGTCTGTTAACGGAGGTGACGTGTAATGTTAACCTCTTACAAGGCTTAACACGTCAGATGCCACGTAAGCAGGGACCAAATTGATTGATTTACAGAAAATTTCCATGGACCAAATTGATGGATTTTCAGAAAATTGCCAAGGACCAAATTGATTGATTTTCAGAAAATTCCCAACGGCTCTTTCTCTTTAACGGGTCTTTCTTCCCCAAATATATAAATTTGAAACCCTAATG
>Ga0228710_1010520_pt1 | contig 12319 bp, 15 predicted proteins | sample MedpolnodulmetaG_FD_177995 | JGI IMG/M metagenome (GOLD analysis project Ga0228710, IMG submission 177995) | Root nodule microbial communities from Medicago polymorpha collected in Santa Monica, California, United States - pink nodules | ecosystem: Host-associated > Plants > Roots > Nodule...
ATTTCAAAAAAAAAAAAAAAACAAACTCTTAACTAAATTTACCATGATTTCCTTAAATCCATGATTCTCTCAAATTTTGTTATCTCCAAAAAAGTTGTATTTTTAGTTTAGAACCATACGAAAAGCACATGCTATAAATAGAAATAAAAAAGAACAACCACGGGACTGTTTTTCTTCTATTGATGATTTTTTTCATGATTTATTTTCATATTGGTATGTATCATGATTTTGATTTGATGGTAGCTATGACAAATTTATCACTAGAACATTATAACAAAAGTGATCGCTAGAAACTTTTTTTTTTTGTCAAGATCGCTAGAAACTATTTAAACATGATACTATTGAAACATATATAACACGATACTATAGAAACTAAATTCCCAATTATTCCTCCTATCATAACAAACAAATTTAAAACTACTTTTCTATTATCAATGAATAGTAACAATTTTGCTAATTCTATTGTTAGCAGATAGTAACATAATCCCTTCACTTTGGCATTGTTTGTTATCCCTTGTTTTTACTTTCTCTCGCTTAATGTTATCAACATGATACTATAAAAACATATATACCTTTTTTTTTTTAGAAGTCATATATACTTTTGTTAAAATCCATTGATCGATCTATAGAAAATGATTTTTTTTTTAAGGATCTATAGAATTTGATTTAAGAAATGAACTTACAATTGGAAGACGGGGACAATTAGGATTGTTTTTACAATCATTTACCGACCAAGCAGAAGATCCTTGACCATCCAATGTCCCAGGTCCACTCACGATCAAATTCTTCACGTACTGAAAATTGATCCATTTATCAGTAGCAAAATATGGATCAATTGGAGCCTTCAAGGTCCCTTCAATTTTCAAAGTTGTCCATCCTTTGCATGGTCCACTGAAAATTACTTGCTTCACCATATACGTTCCTTGTGGAATCAAAACAGTGACTTTTCCATTCGATTTGCATGCATCACTCCATGCTTTCAAAAATGACTTTATTTATTTACAAGAGAATAACAAATTGGTTAGGTAATCGAAATCAAACAAATTTAAAAATAAAAAAGAGAAGGAATGAAGATGGTTATAGACCTCTTTGTTATCGGTCTTTCCGTCGGCGATTGCGCCGTAGTTTAACACATTAAAAACGTTTGTGACTCGTGCTTGTGATTTTGAAATACATACTGCTAGTAAGAACAACACAAACAAAAAATTTCTAACCATTTTATGTTCTCTGCTCCTAACTTTTAACCTTGGATCTCACTTTTCAGAATAGTGTAAAAAAAAGTATAGCCCTCGAGCTCTATTTAATGCTATTGATTTGCAATAGGTTTACAATAGGTAAGTTGATTATTATGAAGATCGTTAGAGAATTCAGTGACTTTATTTTGGAAACACAACAGGATTGGTATCAAGCAAATTAATAAATTTTTCGATTTTCTAAAACATTTTTTGGTTATAATTTTTCTATAACTTTATTTTTGAACAATTTTTTTTATAACTTATAGTAAAAATGGATAGTAATAATGGAGATCATTTATTCTGAATGAACAACGCAAGTCCGTCTATTTGATTGATTGAACAACGTAAGTCCGTCTATTTGATTGATTGTACTTTTTGTATTTATTAATTAATTAATTAGTTGGAATATTTAATTAATGAAGATCATTTATTCTGAATTAACAAACAACGTAAGTCCGTAATTATTTATTTTTTTTGGTCAAGCGTAAGTCCGTATATTTGATTGATTGAAAATCAATATACTTGTACTTTTTGTATTTATTATTTTTGAAGAAATTAAAATGGGATATATTAACAACGGCGGTGAAAAACTTCTTAGCACAAGGTGTAGCAATGGAGCCACCCCGGAATCAAACAGTCATACAAAGAATTTATAGGAATAGGTCAATCGATACCCATACAAAGTAAAGGGTCCTACCACCACCTCTGAGAACCGTACACAAAAATGGTGTTATGAGCTTTTAGCCACCTAAAAGAATGGAATTTTGCTTTTTCTAAAAGCTGATCAATTGGTGTTTCCATGTTGTTAAATAACATGTTGTTACGTTCAGTCCACACCAGCCAAACGTAAAGCAGCCAAATCAATTGAATGAACGACCGTTGAGCCTTTGAATATCCTGAATAATGAATAAATTGATAGAAGTGCTCACTAATATTTTGAGGATCTGCTCCAGATATACCAATCCAAGACCTGATGTGCTTCCATAAAGAATTGAAAACCTTGCAATTCAAAAAAAATGGGATGTCGACTCAGCCATGCCGCACCCCGAAACACAAGTGTTGGTCGTAGCCTGTAGAGAGCCACGCCTCTGCAAGCTGATTTTAGTCGGTAACCTGTCATTCAACAATCGCCAAGCAACAATGGAAACCTTCAAAGGGACCAGCTTATGCCAAACAAGTTCGTCCGTTGCAACAATTGTGGGAGAGGTCGGAGTTGTCAGAATCTGATAAACACCTCTCACTGTATATCCATCATGAGTATCCAGATCCCACTGCCACCTGTCAGAAACAATAGACTGCACAAAAACATTGTCAAGTAAAAACCTACACTCCTCTACCATCTCTTCTTCCCACGCCCACAATCTTCTTCGCCAACTCCACGCCTCACCACCTTCCTCTCAACAAAGCATATACATGTCAGCCACCATGCTGAACTTATTCGTCGTTAAATCAAATAAGCGAGCAAACCGCCTACATAAAGGAACATCTCCTACCCATTTGTCAAACCAGAAAAGAGTGTTCGCTCCATCTCCTAGCACCTTTGACACCCTCCCTGCAAACCAGCCCCCATCATCCTCACCTACTCCATCCCTAATCTTCGCTACCTCCCTCCACCAAGATGAAATACTCCGGCCCCCAACCTCCAACCTCCCTGCCTCCTCACCATATCTCACCACCAACACCCTATACCAAAACCCGCCTCTATCTACTAGCAACCTCCAACGCCATTTACCCAACAAAACTAAATTGAATTCCCTCAACTGCCTCACCCTCAGTCCTCCAAACTCCTTTTGTAAACAAACAGAACTCCAAACAATCCAGGAAATTTTCATGTTATCCTCACTTCCTCTCTAATTTTAAAAAAAAAAAATAGATTCAATGAAAGTGATTATACCTGACGGAGCTTTGAAGAAGGAAAGGGCATAGACAGGAAGCAATGTCAGGACAGACTTGAGCAGAACCAACCGACCCCTTAAGGATAAAAAACGACTTTGCCACCCCGACAATCTAGTTTTAATAGTAGACACCATAGGTTCCCAAAATGCTAACTTTCGAGGATCACCTCGAATCGAGAGACCAAGATACAAGAACGAAATTTTGCCCACTTTACAATTTAAAATAGATGCCGCCTCTGTCAACCACGAATCTCCAATATTAACTCCAACCAACAAACTCTTATGAAAGTTCACTTTTAAACCAGACATCTCCGCAAACATAGTTAACACCGCCCTTAAGGCTCTCACATTGGCCCAACTCTTTTCACCTAGTAACAGCGTATCATCCGCGAACTGCAGATGAGACACCACCACTAAATTGGAAGCACCAACCCTGTACCCCTTATACATGTTATTATCCACCACCGATTTCATCATTACATTCAAACTTTTGGCTGCTAACAAAAATAGGAAGGAGATAGTGGATCCCCTTGACGCAATCCCCTATGCAAAGGAAACTGATCAGTAGGACTTCTGTTTACAAGAATGGATGCAGTTGCTGTGCTCACACATTCTTTGATCCATTTCCTCCACAACACCAGAAACGCCATTTTTTGCATTACCCCATCCAAGCATCAGTTCCTTTTTCGACTTTTTGGCCTCATCTACCACCTCATTTGCTATTAAAATGCCATCAAGGATCTTCCTATCTTTCACAAAAGTTGTATGAGTCTCAGATATTACCCGACCAATGATCATTCTCAACCTATTAGCAAGCACTTTTGACAATATTTTATACAGACACCCCACCAAGGAAATAGGTCAAAAATCATTTAAACTCTAAGGCCTACCAACCTTCGAAATAAGAGCTATAAAAGTAGTGTTTATACCTCTTGTTAATTTACCATTTCGATGAAAATCTGAGATGAATCGCATAACATCACCTTTTAAGAATTCTCAAATATCCTTGATGAAACCAAGATTTACTCCATCCAGACTGGGACTTTTGAAGCTATCACAATCCCAAACTGCAGCTTTTACTTCACCTTCTGAAAACGGTTTTATCAAACCACTTCCTTCTGCATAAGATAAATTTTTGAACAAAAGATTTTCGACCCTTGGTCTTGTGACATTAGGAGCTACAAAATGTTCTTTAAAATGAGTAAAAATTGCGTTACGAATAGGCTGGATGCCTTCCACAATATTTCCGTTAACCAACAACGAAACAATAGCATTCCACCTTCGACCACTAGCAAGAACCGAATGGAAATACTTAGAATTAGCATCCCCATCCTTCCACTTATCTTGCACAAACTGCTTGTAACCCGACAATTCTTCCCAACATTTTAACATTCTCGACGGACGGGGACCCCAATTTTCCTCATCCACGGACAAATGAAGCGGACAATGATCAGAGACACCCCGAAGTAGGGCTACCTGAAAACAATTGGGCCATTGGAAACACCATTCTTCAGACAGCAAGAAACAGTCTAACCTGCTCATAGAGGTACCATCCCCCTTAAATCACGTATACCGACGACCACACAAAGGCAAGTCTATCAACCCATTATCATCAATAAAGAGGCTGAAATGTTAAATATCAAGTGTCGAAGTGCTTCCCCTATTTGACCGCCTTTCCTCCACACTACGGACCACATTAAAATCACCGCAGACACACACCTTCTCACCACCTAACAACTGCAATCTAGCTGACAATGATACCCATAATTCCTGTTTTGCGCGCAGCTCACAAGGTGCATAAATATTAAACAAATAAAACACCTCATTTGTCCGGATAAATCTACCATGAATTTGTAACACATGATCCTTACTAACAGATGACCAAACCTCCACTTCGTCAGTATCTCACATAGTTAACAACCCCCCCTGACGCCCCCAATGACGGGCGATAAGAGAAAGCAAAATTTGAATGACCCCACAACGAAGTACACAAAGACTCCTCACAAACAACTAATTTTGTTTCTTGAAGACAAAGAATTAAAGGACTTTTTTCTCCCACCAACTTCCTAACTTCCCTCCTTTTCTCTACACCACCCAACCCCCGCACATTCCAAGAGACAAGCTTCATTGCTCACACCCACCCTGCACAACCTCCACCAACACACCGCCCCCTTACACATCCCCCTCCACCGCACCTTTCCCATCCTCCACAGGCGTCAACACCGGCCCTACCATAATGTTTCTAGGCCGAGATAGCACACTAAACTTGTTGTGAATATTTTCCTTAAAAGAAACACCAATAGCTTTACCAATAACTTGTATGTCCTCCGCCTTGGTTTCCTCACTTCCACGTAGCACCACCCAGTTTTGCCAGCCATTATTCACTGTGGCCATAGAAGATGATTCTTTATTTGAATTTTGACTAACCAACTCTAACGACCTTGTAACCCTCTCCCTTTGTCGTCGTCGGTTCCAAATTTTTTGTTTCAGAACTTTCATGATTTTAGAGTTATGCAACACCTGCATAACCTCTTCTCTATCTTTACTTGGTAACCTTGCCACCTTTTTCAATGTGAGCACCGGATGTCGAACCACTCCTCCGACCTTCTTCTTGTTGGCCACGTTTTTCTTTCCATCACCACCACCACCATTTTCCTTCACCACCTTCTTCAGACGCTAGTTTTTAGAGGAAATGAGTCCTATATCTCCTTTTTGAATGTTTTGTAACCAATCCACGTTCCACGGACCTGAACCGAATGACCTTGCATCATCCTTAGAACTTGATGAAAATTTGTTTCTTCTTTTTCTAGACTTCCCCACGTCATCAAATGTAATATAAACCGCCTCAACCGATTCATTACCTCCCTCGACTGACTCTGTTTCATTCCTAGCTGGCATCGACGGTGCAGCATGTATATTTTCCAAGTCAGAAGCGTCCATCGTACAAGGCTCAACAATCTTTTCAACAACGTCAACTGAGTCACTGAAAAGCATTCAGTTGGTTCTCACTTCCGACAAAACGTGCCGGCACGGTGGCCTGTGGCGGAGCCACTGACCATCGCGGTACTCTCGCACATCCCCTCTCCTCATCGCTCAGAGCTCTGTTCTTTTTGTATTTATTATTATTTAATCAATTATTAATTATTTTGAATGAATAGAAGTTGAAATATTTTTATTTTATAAAAGAAAGTATAATATCAACTATCGATAAATTAGTTCAAGTGAGGTCTTCGTAAGTATAGTTCAGTTGAAAGAGATAATACATTGAAATATGTAAGAGTCACGCTTCGAACTCCATATTTTCCACTTATTTATCTTAAAATTAAAATTTTAGCCACTATACTACTTGACAAAAAAAAATTGATCGAAGTGTAAAAGGACTTAAAATCCTTAAGCAACATGTCACTTTTAGATGACAATAGAAAAATAAACGATAAATTTTAACCACTATAATATTGGATGGTATAGTTAGTTTTTGATACGCGAAGTAATGCAAATAAATAAAACGATAAAAAAAAAACTAACTTTATTCAAAATACACCGAATTAAACTAAAAGTTATACATACTATCAACCAAATAATAAATTACCACATATAGATCTCATTCAAACTACGAACTTTATTGCTAATTAACTTAAATTCAATGTAAGTTTTTATAATTTAATTTCGATTGAAAGAGAGAAGTCACCTTGTGTGTTCCACATATTTTTCGATGGAAGCGGACTAAAAGATGGGGGATATTTTGCACCTATAACATGTTAAAAAAATTACATTTTTTTGACATATGTTAACAAAATTACATATTGTGTAGCGTTAATTTTTTATAGAGTTATTTTTTTTAATAAAATTATACGGTCCCCTAAAAAAAGAAATATGCTGTCAACCAATTAATAAATTACCAATCTTTCAAAATATTAACTATAATGCAAATTACATTTAATTGAATGTATTATTTTACAATTTTAATTTAAGTGTTAATACTTGAAAAATAATTTAATATTTTACTAATCAATTTGAAAAATCCACCTTCCTCTCAAAACAAAAAAAAAAAAATCACTACCAAAAAAACAAAAACAAAAAATCAGTTTGAAAATATTTTTGGTAAACACTCTAATACCTGAGTTTGGTTGAATATGGGAACACCACCTAAACTAAATTCAGATTTTGTTTGACTGAGTTTGCGGGACATTGATGAACATTACTAAAGTTTATTTTTGGTAAATACTCTAAGTTTATTCAAAATACTAACTTTGTTTGACTGTGAGTTTTTTTAAGGAGTATATATATAAGACGTCAAGAAAAAGAGGAATATGTTTGACTAATATTTTTCCTTCAAAAATTTTTTTTTGACTAATATTTTGGTAATTGCAAACTGAAATTTAATGTAGCACATATTAATGTTTGACGCCTAAAAGGTGAATATGTTTGACTGGATACTTTGGAGAGAAAATGAAAACACATTTTTCCATTTGCGTCATTCGTAAAAAAAATGTTAAAAAACAATTTGAGGGGAAATATATGTAATTTTTGTACATAGTGATACACATTTTTCTTCAAATATATGAAGAATTATTTTATTTTTTGAAAAATATTTGGGCCACATAATTTAAAAATAGAGTTTTACTTTTCCCACCCTGCTGCCTTCTCGCGCGCCCTGCAAAAATTCCAATGGTCCGGATTTCGTTTTCCGAACCAGATTGTTATTGTTTCCGGAAAATAAAATCCGGAAAAATATGATATGAATATTTTGTGTCTTTCTTTGATGTCAAGGGTCTTTGTTGACCGTTATACGACTCCCGCATAAGCTGCAATGCAATTGCAGGTGTCGTACACTACAAGAAAATGGTGTTTTAGATTCAGCTGAAAAATGGATGCTAAAAGGTAAATTGTGGATGCTAACAGTCTTTTAGAGTCAGTATAGAGTCCAAAAAATTGACGACAATAAAAGCTTGGATGCTAAACACTAGCATCCTGCTGACGCTAAAATAGCATCTACAAAAGCGGACGCTAAAATTGAAGCTAAACACATATTAAAATTGTATGTAATGTAGACGCTACTTAGCATCTATAAAAATGGACGCTAAAAGTTGGGCTAAATTTAGCATCCATAACTGTGAATGCTAAGATGAAAAATTAGAAAACTAAATTCTGTCAAGTTTAGCTTTCGAAATTGTGGATGCTAATCTTAGCATCCAATTAAATCAAAAGCTTAATTGATCAAATTTATTGAAAAATAGCGTACACACTTGCATTCGATTCACTGACGTTAATTAACCTGAATGCATGTGGATATTTTTTGTTGGTTAACGACCCCTTATCATGCTTACAAAATAACATTTAAGACTTAAAAATATAATATTATAGAAATTATAACAAGAATTGAAATTGAGGCATCTAATGATAAAAAAACCACAAATGTAATGATGTCTTAACCATAAATCTAGTAGAAACCAAACATAATCCTAAAGCTAAAACATAATGTGTCACAAGTTCAAAGAGAACTAGGTGAGGTCATCCAAAAAAGCTTGGCGAAGTCTTAAATGTAAAATTAGTAGAAACTATACATAATCCTAAAGCCAAAACATAAGGTGGCAGTAGTTCAAGAGACTAGGTGAGGTCATCCAAAAAACACAAGATAATTTTGCTATATCCAACAAAAACTACAACATCGACAATGATTAGGGAAGGTCATCCTCTGATTGATCATCGAGAGCAACATCATAATGTGGGTGTTGAGGAGTATTACAATGTTGAATCACACTACAAGAAGCATCACCTGATTGATTCTCTAAAGCTGCCAACTGTTTGGTACGTTGATCAGCCTCAACAGCTCTTTGGTTAGCAGCAACAACATCTGCACGCATTGCAGCTGCCTCCTGACGAAACATCCCAATCACCTCATTTTCAGGAGGACAAGACTCTTGTGTTAGATGAAGTACACCTGGTCTAATATTTCCAGACAAAGCCCCAGTACCATAACACTGACCTCAAGAAATAACCCCAGCAACATCTACCCATTATCGGAAAAATGCAGTGAACATTTTGTCCATCTTTAATAGTGCATCCAATGAAATGTCAATCTGATACACTTTATCCTTAACCCAAAAAAACACATTCATACTCTCTAACATGTTTTACACACTTATACTCTCTAACCTGTTTTACGCACATTCTTAGTTGCTAAACAAAATGAAGTATTTTCCACTTGCAATCAAACTTAATTAATCTTGTATGGATAGTCAAAGAAACTAAAGTGTTTTCTAAAGAAGAATCATGTGGTAATCTTGTATGGATAGTCAAAGAAACTAATGACAATAATTAATGCTTACAATAAACTTGAAGTGTTATAAGAGTTATAGCAGACACATTAATGAAAATTACGAAAAGACATAACAAATGTGCTCTAAGCATTTTGTATGCCCTGTGTACAGAATCCTTTAATCAATTAGATGCAACCTAATCCTAATGACAATACTTCATGCTAACATTACATGGTATCAACTAACAAGATACAACCCAATCCTACCATCCTTGACTTGGTACATTTCAGGCACACAAAAAAAGGAATGTTAAAAGAGGTAGCTATAAATCATAATGACTTATGAAGCAAGAATTTCAACACGGACACCTAACACGACACTGACATGGACACGTCGACGCCGCTAATGTAAAAAATATAGGACACCGACACCGTTACATATATGTTAATTTATTTAAAGACCGTCTAAAATGATAAGGAAAATACATATATACACATCTAACTTGAGCAATTTATGTCATTAGAAAAAGTTCTACCTTTATTTATTCATCTAATATCAAAAAAGTTAAAAATGATATAATCAACTGCAATGTTTATAACCTCTAATTGATCAACATTTCTCAAAACATATGTAACTCTTGTATCTATGGTGTGCGGAAGCAAGAGAGATTTTTTTTTTTTTTAGATATTTGTTCGACACGGCTCGTATGAGTATTATATAGGTGTCGGACACCGATAGTAGAAGTTTCAAAGTAAAGAAAAAACAATTATTTAGGATACTGGTTCGACTCGTGTCGTACGGGTGTCATAGGAGTGTCGGACACTGTGACACGTAGGGATGGCAATTGGACCCAGACCCGATGGGCACCTGCAAAAAATACCCGCTACGGGTAGGGTAAAACCCCGCTTTCGTGGGTACGGGCATGGGTATGGGTAATTACCCGCAAATTTGAATGGGTATGGGCACGGGGATGGCCACTGTACTACCCAGCCCCGCAACCTACATATATGTATTTATATAAGATTATAAATAATTTATTTATTTTTGGTGTACAATTAATTAATTAATTTAACTACTTAAGTCTAACCCTAAACCTAAAACAACTCAATACAACTTAATAAAAAATTTAGTAACAATTTATCATGACTTTAACATGCAAGTGCAATTTTTTAACGTATAACTGATGTAAGGTATCTATTTTTTCTTTCTTTCTAAGGATATTTTAGATGTTTATTTATTTGACTAAATACTACGATTCATACTATTTTATAAGTTGATTTGAAATATTTTGGATCATGGTTTTATTTCAATTGTGTTGTTTTTTACTGTCTTTTCATGGTTACAATGCGGATAATGGGTGCGGGTATGGGCACTTAAGTGCCCATAGGGTATGGGGAAGGGCACTAAAATTGTTGCCCACGAACACTCCTAAAACCTACCTAAAAAACTAAAATAAATTGAAGAAAATGTAAGAAAGGAGGTAAAGAAGAATGAAGGAAAATGTTGAAGATCCAAGCCTTTTTATAGCCTTAAATAAGTCATAGGTCTTAATTACAATCAAATAAAACGTGTTCCACATTCAAAACTGTAAAAAAATGCATTCAAACTCCACTAACCGGCCTAACCTTTGGTGAAACGTCACCGACCAAAATGTTTTTGAGGGTTTCCGGATTTTATAATCTGGAAAGCATGAAGGTGGTCCAGGATTATAAAGTCTGAACTACACCAGACCCTTTTGTTTGGATGATTTTCGTTGCGATTGCCTTGGAAAAAATAGAACAAAGGTACATAACTTAAATAGAAGCAACATAAGACAAATAAACAGTTAAAAAAAACCAAAATAACAGAAATTATGAATCTTTTGGGAAGGTGTTTTCAAGAGGAATTCTTTGAGTTAGATCATGCTGCCTTACCAAATGACATATTCATCTGGCAGGCAGCAAGATCTAACTCATAGCAAACTCTTGATATTTTTGAGTTATCTATCTATAAAGGAGGTAACAAGGAGTATCTATATATTTTTGAAAGCATGTTGAGGATCTTCACCATGCTGGCACATAAAGAGCAATCTATTTTGCGGCAGCATGACAAAGATCCTCAGCACAATGACAAAAATTTGCATGGTCTCTTTGATGTGTTTGTTTGTATTTTTGACAACATGTTGAAGATCTTCATCACGCACTCAAATAGAGAGCTATCTATTTGCGACCGCATGAGAAAGATCCTCAGCTTAATGACAAAAATTTGCATGGTTTTCTTTGGTATGTTTGTGTGTTTTGCTGGTATTGAAGCTGAAAACCGGAGAGAGTGTATTTATAGAGATCCTTGGATGTTGAGGACCACATAAACTCTTGGTGCAATGTGGTCCATACAAAAGAATCCTATGCTCAACAATTCCGGATTTAGTAATCTAGAATACACTTACGCCCTATGTGAATCCGGATTTCATAATCTGGAATGCACATCTTTGGTTATTTCATAGACTAAATGAACATCTTTGACGTAAATTTAAACATAATGAAAGTTTAAATAATATATATATTATTCAAAACATAATGCAACAGCTTAATTCAACAACACATAACTAACACGCAATTAAAACAACATAAAACACGTTGTCATACCCCAATTTTTGACCTAAGATGTCACTGACACGTGCCGTTTAACTCTACATTCATACGCCATTCGGCTCGGGTTTTCAGTAAAAAATTCGGCAGAGAGGTATTTTAAAATACCTCATTTTGGTTCCGAGTCGGGCCCTCTTCTCTCAATTTTCATTTTTTTTTAATTAAACTTTAGTTTCCATCTTTTATCTAATTTCTTTTAATTAATTGATTTCAAATTTATTGTTTTTAAATATTTGTCTTTTATTATTTGAAGTTTTTTTATTTTTATCAAACCCTTGGTGGCCAAGCCTCACACCCTTGGT
>Ga0228710_1010521_pt1 | contig 12318 bp, 3 predicted proteins | sample MedpolnodulmetaG_FD_177995 | JGI IMG/M metagenome (GOLD analysis project Ga0228710, IMG submission 177995) | Root nodule microbial communities from Medicago polymorpha collected in Santa Monica, California, United States - pink nodules | ecosystem: Host-associated > Plants > Roots > Nodule...
AATTGTACGTCGCAATATCGAGGGTTACTTCAAGGGATGGTTTAAAGATACTGATCAATGATGAAGACGGTCAAGATACTGATGTGACATCTAATGTGGTCTACAGAGAAGTTTTCCGTAACGTGTAACACTTTGTTTTGTAGTATTGTTTTTATTTCATATCGATACTTTTTCTATTTCGACAGACGTTGGATTTTCTTTTCGTCAATAAATTATGCCATCAAATTTATATGTCATGTTACCATAACAGGGTTGATGTCATGGAAATTGTTTAATATTGTACATTAAAAACGTTTGCGGCAATTAATTTTATGAACTGAATCATACTATTTTTTCGATTCAAGTAAAGTTTTTACTTTCTTATTTCCGCTGTATTTGTTCTCTTATATGACCCGAGCGTTAGCACGGGTCAATGGTCTGGTATAAGATATAAACATTAATCATATGAGCTAATAAAATATTATCGGTTATTTAATCATATGATCAAATTGATGGATTTTTTTACCAAAGAGGGATGCGAGTATAGTTTATGAACCTTAAGTTGATTTTAATAGTAATGAATCAAATTAAAGATAAAACAATACTTTTAAGAACTAAATTGATTAGTTCAGAAATCCTAACTTGACCGATGAAAATGTAAAAATCGTTAAGCAGAACACCATGATTGGGGTCAAACTCCAACTCTTTCATTTACATGTATGTGTGTCTGAGTTTTCTCGAATTCAAAATTCACCGATGTCTTTAAAAGAAGTAAATGTAAATACATTTATAGAACGAATATATCTTCCTTATCTTAAAACGATCCCATCTCCCTAAATTTTTGTAATAAAAAATGACCAATTTGATTTGAGTGAGTTAGTTAATTATTATTGTAATATTGACTTTGATGGGTAATCGAACAAACAAACGTGTAAGTTGGTTCCATTAGGACGGCGCCTAATCGCTGCATAAGAAAATTTCCAAAACAATAATAATTGACTATTCCAACTATACATAGTGATCAAAGAAAAAGAAAAAGAAAAACCCAAATCCTCAATTCTCATTTCTCACACGCAACGCAACCTTTCGATTCCTTCCTCTTCCTCTTCCTCTTCCTCCGCATTATCGTTGCCATGGTTGCAGATTCCAAATCCAACCTCTCCTTTGGTCCAACCTTCGCCAGCAGTGCTTTCTCCGCATGTTTCGCTGAGGTAATCTAATCATCATTCATCATTATTTACATTGCTTTCTTGTGGTTGTCATGGATCTGATCTCACTTGTATTTCAATGGAATGGAATTGCTTGTTCTAAGTTCTTCTTTGGTATTAGTTGAGTTGAAAATTTGATGATCAAGTGAACATTTTTGTGGAATTTAGTTGAATTATGTTTGTTTATTCAAAAGGGTTAACCTCAATTTGTGGCTACCCAAGGGATCTTTTAAGAAAACATTATGGTCACACTTATGTGCTGGCACCTATGAAGCACGGATACTGACACCGGACACGACACGACACAAACATTGACACAGCTAATAATTTGAAAAAATCACATAATTTAGTCTAATTACAAGTGTCGGTCACGACACATGTCCGACACCGAGACACGCCTAATCCAAGGTGTGTCCGTGCTTCATAGGCTGGCACGGAAGTGTCATGTGGCAGATTTCTGTAGGGGTTGGTCTACTGTGGGGTTCTGTTCCTAGTCTTCCTCTGTTTGGCTGGGGTTGGGTGATCCTGATAGGAGGACGTTGGATGGTTTTCTGATGTTGTTTTAGTTTTCGATCTTGTTTTAGTGTGGGAGGGATCCTTTGATTTTGTCATCGCCTGACTTGATTACTTCCTGTACTCATTATTTTTATATTATATATACTACATTTGCCATTAAGAAAAAGGATATTTTATGGTGTGTTATCTTTGGTACTGTTTTGTGAATGAAACGCACCATATTGTTTGTTAAATATAATAAGAGATGTGAGGGACCTTGGATCACCTAATCACCTGCTGTAACTGCTTCACACAGTAGTCGATCTTGCCCGTAGAAAAGTGATCCAAGGGTGTTTGATCTCCCCATTCGTTTCTGATTGGATGGTCGGCAGCAGTTACTGCGTGGAATTCGTTTCTGGATGTGAGGGAGTAAAAACTTGTGTTTTTGTGATTTTTTAGTGACTAAAAGGTATTACAAAGACTAAAAACAAAACAAAAAAGTTAAAATTTTATAGGGATTAAACTTATTGAACCTTTTTGTTTTTAATGCTTTGTGTGAAACGCTTGTGAAGTAAACTTTCTTTGGTATATTATACTTAGATCCCGAACCAGACACATTACTCCATTATTTTTACTTTTGGTTTATCTAGTTGTCATTAGTCAATGGTGGTGGTCAGTCACAATGGGTTTTAACTGCTCAGGTCTGTTGTGGTGAAATGAAAGGATTGTTCTTTTCATTTCGGGTTGTTGCTTCAAATATTGAGGTGGATCAGGAACTTTTTGGTGAGTGGACGCATTGAGACAAAGATATCATTCATCTTATTTGGAAGATTATTAAAGGAATAAAATGGAATTCCATTACCCTTGAGTTTCCTCCACTCCACCCTGTCGATTCCAAGTCTTTCCGATCTATTTTTAAACTCCTGAACAAGGAACTTCCCACTTTCCCTTCATTCCCTTTATATTCCCCTTCATTTCCTATCATCCAAATATATAGAGTATGCAATTTTGCACATGCAAATCTAGCTTTTATTGATTGAACTTTGTTGACAGCAAAGTTATACTTGACAAAATCAAATACTCTTTTGAATTATCTTCTATGGAAACAGCTTCTGCATTGTGGTAGCTTTATTTAGTGACAGTTTTTCTTAAATAAGTCGAATTTTGTTCCTGAGTTGCTATCAATGTAGATTGATTTCACTAGTTATATACTTCCACCGTTTCAAAATACATGTCGCAATTTTACAATGTGCACTATTCACATAGTTTACTTTGATCATATTTTTTAACTAATATATAAATACAAATGTTAGCATGTAAGATATTGTTTGATTTGTCTCAATTTATATTTTCAAAATATCAATTTTTTAATTTTTTTTTATTATATATAATTAAAGATATTAATGGTCAAAGTTGTGTATTGGCATGTGTGCAGTGGTTGACTGCGACATGTATTTTGAAACGGAGGGAGTATCTATTACTGATTACTTTTTGTGTTTCTCATGTCATGTTCATTTGTTAGTTCTCATACCGTTTTTATAAGTACTCACTTATAGCCATATATTGAAGTTCTTGTAACTGATATAGGTTTGTACCATACCTTTGGACACCGCCAAAGTTAGGCTTCAACTTCAAAAGCAAGCTGTAGCTGGTGATGTATCCTCCTTGCCTAAATATAAGGGTATGTTGGGAACTGTTGGAACGATTGCCAGGGAAGAAGGTCTTTCAGCACTCTGGAAGGGCATTGTGCCAGGGCTACATCGTCAATGTTTGTATGGAGGATTAAGAATTGGGTTGTATGAGCCTGTGAGATTCGAATCTTTGTTGCACAAACTTGTTCACTTATTTGAGTTCATCTATATTGTATGATTATTTATCTGCGAGAAGCATGGTGCTTTAACAGGTTAAGACTTTCTACACGGGGAGTGACCATGTTGGCGATGTTCCACTGTCAAAGAAAATTCTAGCTGCATTTACGACTGGTATAGCTCAATGCTGGTAGTTGTGGGAATAATGTTTCTGTATCAGTGTGTGCTATGATATGAGTTTATTTTAAAATGTTGGGATTATGTACTTTTTCCTAACATGTATTTTTGTTTTCTCTACCTTGATACTCACTGCCTATAACTCTTCAATTTGTTACATCAACAGGTGCTGTGGCAATTATGGTGGCAAATCCAACTGATCTTGTCAAAGTAAGACTTCAAGCAGAAGGAAAATTACCTCCTGGTGTTCCCAGGCGCTACTCTGGATCTTTGAATGCTTATTCGTCAATCGTGAGACAGGTCTATACATTTAACCTAACATGATTTATAAAAGAGAAATATGTATTTCATTTGTTTTAGTTTTTAAAAATCTGCATTTAACACTCAGGAAGGAGTTCGAGCTCTATGGACAGGGCTTGGTCCCAACATAGCAAGAAATGGTATTATCAACGCTGCTGAACTAGCTAGCTATGATCAAGTGAAACAGGTAATTTATAGTACTACTGGTGACATGCATTGTGATTTGCGTTGCATAGTATTCGTTTTGTAGACAATGTTGAAATTTTTTTAATAACTAACTATGTTTTTATGCAGACTATTTTGAAAATTCCGGGGTTCACCGACAATGTTGTAACTCATCTCTTTGCTGGCCTTGGGGCAGGGTTTTTCGCTGTCTGTATCGGCTCCCCAGTTGATGTGGTAATTTTCAAGTGGTTACTACATAGACATTATTGACTTGGCTTCATCAACATATAATATAACTGTTTTACAATTTAATATGAATTTGTCTCTAGTTTCCCTGTAATCAAACCATGATTAGATGAGAATCCCAGAATGATTACACAATGGTAGAATCAGTTTGCTCTTGTAACTTATTGAAAAAAATATTGTCATTGACAACAGCTGATCTCTTTATGATCCATTAAGGTGGATGTATATAATTACTTTTTTACTGTTTCATTTTCATATTGGGTGAACAAGATGAAGCGAGCTTCTAGCTTGTTCATTCTTACCATTCTACTAATAATTCTGATGTTCTATCTTCCTTTTGGTGAATATGCAGGTCAAGTCGAGAATGATGGGAGATTCTAGTTACAAAAACACCCTTGATTGCTTTGTCAAAACCTTAAAGAATGATGTATGTTTTCTTCCAGTGTTACTATTTTGCTCTGTTATAAATATTAACCGTCATATTTGGTTTTGGTACAATCACTAAATTTATGTAGATCCTTTCCTGTTAAGATGGGTGTATAATTTTTTTTGACCATTTTATCATATATAAATGTATTTGGTGTTTTTCCCAAAGGTGTAGCCCAATGGTGTGAGTGGGACATCAAATAAGTTTTAAGAATGAGGTCCAGAGTTCGACCTCTGCTGCTAACAATTTTCCCTTTCCTTTCACAGACTAACCACTGACATTTGCCTTTAAATTTTTTTTTATCTAGTTGGTGTAGTACACAAGCTTAGCAGGCTGAACTTACATGTCACCTTTTATTTTATTTATTTATTTTGGTTGGTTTATGTGTATGAGAAAGTGGACATTTCAAGCCTTTTCTCTGTCATTTACCTTTAAATTGAGTCAAACAAGGGGCTATTTATCAAAGGGTTGTCCTTTATCATAACTGATTGGTTATGTAATTTGATGTTTCTCAGGGACCCTTGGCGTTTTATAAAGGGTTCCTCCCAAATTTTGGACGGCTAGGATCTTGGAACGTGATTATGTTTCTAACCCTAGAACAGGTACAATACGAATACTCTTCTACGTTTCTCTCTGTTTTTCCGTTTCATGATAATGGCATAGCCATATACTCCAAAAAATGCATTCTGGGTCTGTTTGGGTTAAGTAAACATACATACTTTAGCTATTGATTTGTGTTTGTAACTTTTCTCACATGTTTCTCTCATCTCATGCAGGCTAAAAAGTTCGCCAAAAGTTTACAGTCGTCATGAGCTCAATCAATTTCATGGAGTGGTTTCTATGGGGACATTTTGCAAATGCAAATGCAGTTGAAATTGTAGAAAATAAAGTCCTTTCTTCATTTTACTAACTAGGATGTAGTCAAACAATTTTTTCAGAGGAGAAAAACATGAAAGTTCAACAAATGAACATATTTCAATGATACTAGCTTTTACGATTGCAATCTCTTTTGTAGGATTGCATGCTCTTTCCATGTAATAATTCTCTTCAAATTTTACTACGAACGTTGTTGATCGACATGATATGAGATTCTTTTCAAATTTGTTGTGGTCAAGTCTCAAAACCAACGCATCCAAATTATAGTCACTTTGGATAATCAGATTTCAGCAAAAAAAAATTGAAACATCCAAATCAGATAAGTGAAAGAATTAAAAGCATCCACATTAGAGTTTTTCTATTTTATATGCTAGGATCTGCAATGAAAAAATAATTAGATTTCGTTGTTGATTAATACATCCTCTTTCTCTGAATGTAAAATAAACAGTCATCTATAAATAAAGTGTATAACCAAATGCATTAAAGCATTGAAACCAATTTTCCTCTATAAGCTATCCAAAATGAGGACTTATTCATTCAACACACGAATTCAATCAAAAATGATAACCCAACATCAGCATTCCCTAGTTATGGCAGCCACGGATTCGACTCATTTAACAGATGGATTGAACCAAACCACAAAACGGGAGAATTAATCTACTGAAAAAACGAGGGTTTGGGATCATTAAGTCACATGACTTCAACTTCTTCAACTGTGATAAAAACGAGGGTCTGAAATAACTATCCTTGTTATCATGCATATAAACTACAACAGTGATAAAATAACACAAACTGCAGCTTATTAAACCATCTCTAGATATATGTCCATGAACTTAAAAACTGGGTGAAGTGAAAATTGACCATTAAGGAATCAAAAAACAAAGGAAGGAAATTTTTATTAAGGAACCAAAAACAAAGGAAGGAAATTTTTACAGATCTGGATAGTCCAAATTAGAGGGATGCAACGCAACAATGTACAATATATCACTACTCTTATGATTAGCCATAAAAGAAATTTCAATCGTGTACAAAATCTGATTGGTGTTTAATCGTCTCAATATCAAAATCTGATCGGTGTTTAATCGCCTAAAAATCAAAAACTAATCAACTAAGCAAATCTACAATCACTATTGGCAATGTGTCCTATAAACTTAAACTCAATGGTGCTTAATATTAACCAAATGTCTACAATTACAAACACAAAAACTACTAAGCACAATCAACAATTTAACCTAACCAATAAACACAGAACCAACTATTTCACTCAATCTATAAAAATAGTACCGATTCTCTACACCACAAATCTAAGCGAAATTCAAGCCACGAAACATCCAACAGAGTCAAATATATCACATAAAATCTCGATCCATTGACAAAAATATATTAAAATACAAAAACCATATGTCATAAACATAATCCAAAAGAGTAACATATCTCAAATTTATCAAGATTATCCAAAACAGAAACTCAACAACAAAATAAAAGTTCAATAGTTCCTCAAATTTTATATTAAAAAACATAGAAAAAAGAAACAGATCAGTGTAAAAAATAAAAACTCCTCAGTACTGAGGGATTTCAATAACTCCACCATTGATCTTTTGCTGCAAATCTTTTGGATCCTTTCCATCAATAGTGCATCCAACGGAGCGACACGTCCCCAGAATCTCCTTCACAGCTCCAGCAAGCTCCTTCGCCATTGATCTCGTCTTCATAATTCTCATGATCTCGATCACATCATCAAACGAAATGCTTCCAACGTGCTTAATATTCTTGTTCTTCTTCCGGTCACATTCAGGTTCCTTCAAAGCCTTGATAACCAACGCCCCTGCAGATGGAACAACCTCAACCGTAGCATGACGGTTCTGAACAGTGAGCTTAACAGGAACCTTAACACCCTTCCAATCTTTTTCCGTCTACTTGGCAATATCTTCCGCTATCTTTTTTGGGAGAGAGACCGAGTGGACCAATCTTTGGAGCGAGTGAACTCGCTGCTCCGACTTGGCCACCGGTGACTCGGACATAACGGTGTTGATTTTTGAGGGGTCGGAATTTAGAGACATTATGGCAAGGTTTTCAGAGGGATTAGGGTTTGAGACAAAAGGAGTGAGAGTGTAACAAAATAGCAGAGACTAGAGATATATATAGTATATGAATATGATTAGGGTTTTCGCATGGTTTCTTTTACGGTTTTTGTTTGTTTTTTTCCTTCATATGTTTCGGCCCAATTTGTGCATGAATGTGCGTGACATGCTGTCAAGACTCTAACTTATTTTTTGGCAAATAATTGATAATTTTTTGACCGGAATTTCTATTTAGTATTCCCATTAATTTTATATATTATATTTGGAAATTTTAGACACATTCCATTATGTTAAATTAATTTATTTGTTGTGCTCGTGAGCTTAGCTCAACTGCTAGGGACAATGCATAATATATGTAAGGTCTGAGGTTCAAACCCCGACCACCACAAAAATAAAATTTAATTTATTTGTTGGGCTTCGACCTCTTTGTAATAAAGAAAATAAACTAATTAATTTATCTGTTACAAAATCAATCTAATTAAGAGAAAGATAGAGAATAGTGGAGATGAAGGAGAGAAAGAGAGAAGAATATGAATTTTTATTATGCTCTTCAAAGTGTATTTATTGCAATTTTTATGGGTATTACAATGTTAGATGACTCACATTTATAGGTCACAAATATCGTAACTTTGCAAGAATATATAGATCCTCCTCTAAAAAAAAGTTAATATATAGGTCTTAATATAATGGGTCAATGACTAATTATGAAGCTAAGAGCAATACTACTAGGTGGAAGTCATTTAGTCAAATAATGGAATACAAATTTATAGTGGGCCGCAAGTTTTCGAATTCTTTGCATTCAAATCAAGAAAACAGTTAAAAACAGAAAATCAAAAAGAAAAGTGTATTGCATGATAAAAATATCAATCCCATCAGGATTAGTGTTGATTAACAATTACACTTTTCATAAGTTGATTAAAAAGATTGAATTTTTAGGTTTGTGATTTCATCAAAATGATCATTCCCAATTATATTTGTTTTCTATGAAAATCAAAATTTTAAAGGTGTGGTAAATTAATGTAACCTACATGTGTGTTTTGAACCAACGAGACATCCTATTTTCTTAAAGCAATATGGTTGGCAAACCAGTTAAGCTTGATTACCCTGTATCACCTCACGAAACTATACTATTTTCATGTTTGGAATCCCATGTTTTATCTTATAGGTCTGGCATTAACCTTCACCTTTCATTTCATCTGTTGATGTCTAAGATCATGTATTATTTTGTTACGATTATTCAATCTTATTATGCTTGTATAACTACTAGAAAAGTTTCAAATACCGACGAAATTTAGAGAAAGATTTTATTCTATCTCTAATAGAGATGGAAATTGAGACCGAATTTAATAAGTCGAGACATAATTTAATTCTTATCTTTAGAGACGAACTTTAGACACGGATTATATTGTCACAAAATTATTCAGTCTCAAAATCCGTCTCTAACGGTCAAATTCTTTTTTTATCTAATTAAAAATAATTTTTTATCTTTTCGTTCGGGCCATGTCTAATTTTCACAAGGCTCCAAAATCCAAGTTCACTTGGCTCCAACATTCCCCCCAATATCATTTTCAGGAAACCCCCAATTTTTTCATCCCTCCACTTCAAATTCACAAAAGCCCTAAAATGACAATTTCAAATCCCTTCCTCTCCAATTACACAGCTTGCAATAGATCTTCTCATCTCAGTTCCAATCCCGATTCATGTTCATCTTAGTTCCGCTCATTATGATGAAAACAACAATCCCATGACGCTTTTTAAATTTGAATTTTAAACCAAACGAACATTACTCTAAAAAACTTATTAATTTTCAGCTAATCATAACTGAGAATTAGATAGGTAATTACTTCATCTCCCTGTGGATCAATATTTTTATTGCTCGATAGAACCGTACACTTGCGGATTCCTATCAAGTTTTTGGTGACGTTGCTTTATTTCTCACAAACATTCGTATCAAGTTTTGTATTTGAATTCTTCTTGTATGAATTTTTGTTTGTGTCCAGCTGAAAGGTGAGTTGCAACTTTTTAGTATTGTATCGGGAAAAAAAAATAAAGGCTAGATTTTATGATGAATTTGTGCATGTAAACAAAACCTTTTGCTCTAAGTGTTTCACTAAACCCACATCAGTTTTATTGTGAACCCCTCTCTTTTAGAGATTCACAAGGTTGCAGACTTTGAGTAAGTATGTGTATTGACATTTTAAGGAACAATAAGAACTTTGGTAGTAAGCATAACAGTAAAATTTCACAAAAAAATAGTATAAGTTAGTGTGGGGAACAAAAAAAGGTCGTAATAAGGTGTAAGAAAAAGGAAAGGAGGGGGGGTATTTTTTTAAGGAAGATAAGTAAAATCAAGGAAAAAGCCATTGTTTTTTTCATCAACATTAACACTGGTCGTGCTCACTTTAATTGAGGTCGTACTCCCCTGTGTCGTAACAAAACACACGAACGTGCGCCCGACAAACACGGTCGTGCACCCCTCTCGTCAACAAAATATGAACAAATTTTGAAAGACAACATGGTCGTGCACCTCACAAGCACGACCGTGCACGTTATGTAGTCATAAAAAGAGGTTACAAACTCTTGGAGTTTTCTCATTATTGTCTTGTAATCCAAGTTTAATGATTTGTCTGAGGATCTAGGCTTTAAATAGGTCCCTTATCAGACTTGTAACACAACTTTGATTGTTTGTGAACTTACTCCAAATTGAAATCAAAGTTTTACATTGTTCTAAGTTTATTGTTCTTATTTTTTCAGCACTTTATTTTTCAGCACTTTAAATTTCTAGTTGTTTTTTTTTCATTCCTTTATATTACATGTCTTTATATTTTAATCCATTGTCTACTATGATCATGAGTGAGTAGACTCTTCTAGTCTTGAAATTGTTGGACTAATCTAATGATTGAAACGTATTCAACCCAAGTCTATACTCTACTTTGTATTACATGTGAAGTTTGATATTGTTATTTCATGATATCTGAAATATCAAATGAAGGACTGAAAGGTGAACTTTGATATTGGACCAAATGAGATTAGACAATATAAACAAAACATGAGAATAGTTTTGTGAATCTAGGGATAATAAGGTTGCAGTTAAAGGGTCTCAATGATAATCAACCATGATAATAGGCTTGATTATTATTGAGCCTTCAATATGCTAATGATACTCTTTTTATAGGAAAGACAATGATGGAAAACCTTGGGCCATTAAGACTATCTTAAGGTTTTTTGAGCTTGCCTCAGGTCTTCGAGTTAACTTTTCTAAGAGTTGTATCATGAGAATTAATGTTGATGCGTCTTTCTTATGTCTGGTTGCAAATTTTCTCCATTATAGTCTTGGTTCTGTTCCTTTTAAGTATTTGGGTCTTCCAATTGAGTTCATCTTTGCTCCATTTACTTTTCCTCAATTTACCCCATTTCAAGTTATGGATGTGTGACATGTGAAAAAAATAAAATCAATGGCTGTGATTAAATGGCTTGGAAAAATCAATTCTTTTAATGAGGAAAAGGAAATACGTGCGCTCTACTATCAAACTCTTCTTCTTCCTTTCTCAGACAACTTTCCACCTTCCTCCCCCATAATCATCGAAGCCACCTCTCCTTCCCACCGGCTCCGCCGTCATCTCTCCCTCTCTCTCTCGCCACTGCACCTCTCTCTTGGTCTCCGTCAGCATTGTGAGCGAACCCCACCATCCCGCTACCAACACTAACCAACCCGCCGCCGCTGTCTCCGACCATCCTAGCGTCGCTGCCATTGTTGTTGATCAAGGTAATATAGTTTGCCGTCTCTATTTTATTATTTGCCGTCTCTTTATTACATGATGTTGTTTTACTGTGTTGATGAAAAATTAGTTTCCTGGTTCACTTACGTGATGCTTCACTTACATGATATACATATATATAGCTTTATGGTCACTATGTGTATAACTTTATCTAATCACCATCTTTTCCCCCAATGTTTTTTTAATAGTAACTAGATTGATGACCCGTGCGCCGAACGGGTCTTATGAGCTAAAATCATTTCAAAATGTATTTTGTTTTAGTGGAATAGTTATAATGTTGATTTTTTTTTAAGGATAGTTATAATGTAGATTTGAAAATACTTAAAACCCAATTAATATTTTAATAATCAAGGACGAACGGGTCTCATCGGCTATAATAGAGACCAATAAATCATATTGTATTTTTATTGATGTTAAAATATAATCTGGCATCAAATAGTATAAAAGACATTGTCACCAATATTATATATTGACATAACTTTTACTTCAAATACATAACTTTGACCAAATACATAGATTTGACCAAATCCATAGATGATAATACAAACACTCTATTTGGACTTATATTTTAGCAAATTGTCAAATATGGACCAAATATATTTAACTTTTTACTTATATATAAATTCGGAGTGGGTACATCAATAATTATGAGCAATTTCGTTAAATCACCATCACTTTCTTTAATTTTGCAATTTTTTGACAAAATTTACCATTCTTTTTTAATGTGTGAAATAATCAAATACAAAAACAAAAAAAATCTTGTGAGACTTGATCGAT
>Ga0228710_1010522_pt1 | contig 12316 bp, 5 predicted proteins | sample MedpolnodulmetaG_FD_177995 | JGI IMG/M metagenome (GOLD analysis project Ga0228710, IMG submission 177995) | Root nodule microbial communities from Medicago polymorpha collected in Santa Monica, California, United States - pink nodules | ecosystem: Host-associated > Plants > Roots > Nodule...
TTGTTTTCTTACCAAATAATATTACCAGTTGTGTTCTTGAATTTCTTCTTTGTTAATAATGAAAAGAAATTGCAATCAGAAAAGGAACCGCTAGGGCATTTGTGACTTTAAAAAAAATGTTTTAGTACGGTATATCAATTTTGGAAGCAAAAATATATCAATCAAAATAGAAGTGGCTTAGTGGTGAAAATTGTAAAGTGTAGTCATATGGTACCCGGTTCAATTCCTTGCAAAACTTTATTTTCATAAAATTTATTCAAACCCGCCAAAAAGGGCGGGATTAGAGTTAGGTCAGACTGTCTAACATTTATATATATAAAGATTTATAAAAGTATGAAAGAGAGTAGGGGTGAGAATATGTCAGGCCGTACGATAGGGCCTTTTGTTTTGGCCTATTTAAGGCCCAATTCGACCTAGTCTTTTTAATAAAAAATTCAAGCTTAGGTTTTTAAAAAAGCTTATTTACTTAAATAGATCAGGCTTGGAGATATAAATAAAGTCTATCAAACCTAGAAGGTTGGCCTATATATATAATTAAAAATTAATATTAATATTTTCAATAAAGATTAAATTTATAATAATACATTAATATTTAGTAAATTTAAAGAAAATACTTTATAATAGAGAAACAAATTCTTTTAAATATTAGTAAATTTTAGAGATAGTTGCATTGCGTAGAAATTTACTATCCATTTTATCCTTTCGGTTCCTTTTATCGTATCAACTCCTTTAACTATGATCATAATCATTTGAACTATTATTTTATTTTCTTGTAAAAATTTCACGCTTACAACATTCTCGTTATTTATTTGACGAAGATCGTCTCTAGAACTTAATAAAAATGACGATGATGTCACATCATCGTATATTTTAAGAAAAACATGAAGGAGATTCCGACTCAAAACATGATAACACATAACAAAATTAATAACTCGAAAGAAATTGAAAATTCAAAATTGCACAATCACAGTATTTAGAAGACGAAAAAAATACTAACTATCAAGCTAAAAAAAAATCAAAACAAGTACAATTTTCTTTTTAAAGTATATTTAACTGGGGAATGAAGTTTATTTTCTTATAGCGACTAAGGAATGAAGTTTTTTTTTTTGTTACAAGATGACGCAGAAAAAAAAAAAGGATTAGTAAGCGCTAAACCTACAAGATAAACAAACAAGTTGCAAACGACAAACTTGTTAAAAAGGAGTTTTCAAAATCCACCAGAATTGAGAAAAATTCTCGATATTTTTATTGAATGAAAAATTGTCTCTTAGGCTATGAAAGTTTAGTTTAAATACTAGGAAAATAACAAACTCTAATAAACCAAAAATAACAAACTAAAACAAAACAGAAAAATAATAAAGTTGCTGAAATAATAAAAATACGGTTTTGGGCCTTCAGATGACTTTGAATGGCTAAATTCACCCCTACATCAACGGCAAAGCCATGAGTTATGCTCGTGAGCGAATTCTCTTTCCAAAAAGATATAATTTGAGTCAATTCGACTCCGGATATCAAATCTGCACTATTTTTATTGAACATTTTTTATGCATCACTTCATCTTCGATACGTGCAGCCAGTTTACCTACGTCAGAAATGAATTGAATGAAGTTAAAGCTGGATAATAACAATAAAATTCAAATTATCGGGAAAAAAAATGAATTTGACCAAAAGAATATTTAACTCAAGAGTTACCATCTTCCATCACGAAATATTTTCTAGCTCCGTAGTACTACTAATTTACGCAAATGAAAGCATATTAGTGGAGCAAAATCCCACACTAACGAAACCAACTAATATGTGGTGTATGTGGTAAAAAAAACAAGGGAAAGGGAAAGAAAAGAGGGAGTTAAGAAATGAGTAAATAGGCAATTACCCCCTTGAAATTGTAAATTTCGTTAATTACTTTCCTGAAATTAATAAAACATCAATTACCCCCTTGAAATTGCACAACGTTAATCAATTTACCGTTAAATTTTTCTGTTAGTGAACATGACGTTTTGCAAATACCCCCCCTGAAGTTTTGCACTTATGTGCAAAATGCCCTCCGAACTTGAAAATTTATATTTTTTTTATGTGCAATGAGAACTATTGTTGTTCTTTTTTATTTATTTATTTAGGGGGAAATAGGATAGAAAGGTAACATAGTGATTTCCTTGATGGTTGATTTATTAAATTTAATATGGAGAAGTGAATGAATGATACCATTTTAAAAATATGAACTAATTTGAGGTTTGGTCTTTTCTTTTTCACATTGCATGTCATATTAGAGGAAAATGCATAGACTTTAAATCTTAGACTATGTGAACTATTTGGGAAATGGAAAGCCTTTATATTATTCTATGAATTGTGAGTTATGCTCCAAGGTTCTTGACTTGTTTTAATATCAAAATGAAAAAAGGCTTCGTGTCATGCTTTATACAAGAAAATTAGTTCACATCTAATTATGTACTAATCTTGTTCTTATCTTGTAAAGGTGGAGCACACTCCTTAATTGTGACTTTGTTTCTCCTTATTGCTACTTATGCTAAGCCTAAGCCTGGTAAACTCAAATTGATGAGTGTGAATTCTCTCAGGACCGTTGTAAAAATAAACATTATTGTCACTTTAAAAAATACACATTTTTCCGTTCCCCAATTTTTTTTTTAAAAAAACTATGGAAAAAGCAAACATGTACAAGCCTATTTTGATGTATATATGAATGTAGTTTTCCCAAACTTCAAAATTAATAGTTAACTTTAATATTTAACTGTTAATTGTTTGTCTTTAAGAAAAAAATAATATAAATTTTTAAGTTCGGGGGCATTTTGCACATAAGTGCAAAACTTTGAGGGGTATTTGCAAAACATCATGTTCACTAACAGAAAAATTTGATGGAGGGGGTAAATTGATTAACGTTGTGAAATTTTATGGGAGTAATTGAAATTTTGTTAATTTCAAAAAAATAATTGACGAAACTTACAATTTTAGGAGGGTAATTGCCTATTTACTCGTTAAGAAATCTATCTGTGTGAAGGTGAAGGTTTCAAAGAAGAAAGGCAAATCAAGTAATAGTTTGCCTTGATTGACACACATGACCTCCCTTGACGATCCATCCAATCAGTGGGTCCAAAATATCCTTGCAGATTTTTTTCGTACATTATTTATCATGAATTCTTTTCACTAAAGACAGACGCAATTTATCTGATTAAATACTGTATTAATTAAGCATTTAACCAATTATTGTGAAACCCTGTGTTTTTAGGGGTGTAAAAACAACTAACGAGGAATGAGTTTGTCTAATCTTTGTAATATTGCATATGTTAGAGCAATTAAAAAGAATTTTTTTTTATTAAAAAACAATAATTATTTCTAAAAAAAGATACATATTTAATTTTAAACACGTTTCATTGTAAACTTGTTTTTTTAAACTTCTTGCACATGTTATAAAAATCCATGATAAATTTCCGGTATTTGTACAGGTCTTAAATTGAACGGCAACGTGTAACCAAAAAAAAAAATTGAACGGCAACGACCAATCTCAATATCTTTTAGTACTTAATTAGGGGCGTTTTCATGGTTCATAAAATTAACTGAAGTGCACTATATTCGGTTCAAAACCTATTAATTTCACAAACTAGTTTCAATTTAGTTTAGAATCAGTTCAAAATCGATTTACAATTTTCAACTGGTTTAATTCAATCTACTTGTTTGAAAAAAAGTAGGATTTTGCTGAATTTTATTATAAAAGTGAAAACTCATTTTGGTCCTTCACAATTTTTTGACGGCCCAATTCAGCCATTGACAAAAATTAAACCCAAATTGATCTATGATCTCTCTCCCTCTCTCTATATATATATATCGAGGACAAATTAGTCCCTCTATTATAATGAATCAAGGACTAATTTGTTCCTCTAGTATGAAAATATCATAGATCAATTTGTGTTTTATTTCTATGAGAGTTGAATTGGACCGTTAGAAAATTGTGAGAGACCAAAATGCTTTATTCCAATTTTTATAAATTTAATTTCAAAAACTTTGATTAAAAACTATTTTCAATCAAGTTTTTAAAATTAAATTTATAAAAATTGGATGGAGGCATGGACGGAGATCCTTGAATTTCTTAATTTTGCAACAAATTTTTAATTTAGACACAACTTTGCAAAAAAATCCATTGATTAACTAAAGTTGGAAACATAGGAGTACATTCAACAATCGTTAATTCAATCTCTTGTTCAGAGCAACGAATGAGAGAATTGACACCAAATTCGACAACGGCGAGAGAAGTGGACATAGAGAACCGACACTAGATCCGACGACAATGACATACATTGGAGGGATGAAACGGCAGTCATGGATGTTACAGGTTACCACTCAGTTCTCTCTTGCTTAGTTCCGATCTCTCTCTCTCTCCCTCCCTCTCTATCTATCTAATTTTTTTTGGTTACCCTATCTCAATTTGGAGATGATAAAGATTTTAATTTTTGAAGTGTTTTTGCATATATAGTTTTAGGTTTTTTTTTACGATAAAAAATAATTTTTTTGGTAAAAAAAAATTAGAAATGATTTAAAACGATTATGTTCTTTAAGTTCGGTTAATTCATCTTTTTAAATATGTGGTTCAATTCAAGAACCATTAATTAGTTACTGTTTCTCTTTTGTGCGGTGTGGTTCAGTTTACTAGTATGGTTCAATTAATCATGTATTTGCACACCCCTACTATTAATTTGACGTATGTCAATCATTTAAAGTTTGAATTAAACAGTTATATTATATTTTAAATTTTCAATGTATATTGATGGTGTTGTCTAAAAATATTTGTATTCTAGTGTTTTTAATTATTATTGTTTTTTAACAAAACAAAAATTAATATATTAATATGAAAATGACATTCTATCAACACAAGGTGTGTTGGAGAAAGGTGTGTTGGAGAACATCAACAAGGGTTTAGCAAAGTAACAAAGACAAGAAAAAAAGGCTGAAAAATAAAGCTACATGGCCAAAAATAGACACAACAAGAGATTAAGTCATACAAAAACCTCTCTCTCCCCCCCTCTCTTTTGCGTCAGCTAAAACCCTAATTTCCTCTCTTCATCCACCAAAGAGGGGTGGTTTAGGGTCAATTTTTGACCCCAAATCACCCCTCTACATCGTTTTCTCCTTCCCTTTTATTTAAATAAGTGATTTTCACATCGAATTAGGTTTTTCTTCCGTGATTTCGTCGTCTTAGTGTGACGTTGTTTTGTTTGTCGTCTCAGTTCAGATTGTCAGATCAGCTTAGATCCAGTGCATATCCAACCAATGACTTTGGCGTCATCAACGTTGCAGATCCGGAGGCATGACTATTCCAGAGATTTTAATATAGTCATATTTATAGGCTTATGTACTTTGCCGTTTTATGCTATTAACATGGATGTTGTGAGTTTGCTCACAGATTTATCCTTTTTGTTTTTAGCGAATTTGTATTGCATCGATGTACTGTATCAATTTGAATGAATGAATGTCGTTTGTTTTGTGTCAAAAAAAAGAGAGATTAAGTCGTGCACAAAAGGGGGGTTAAGCCACCAAGTGTGGTAGTCAAAAGCAAAAATAACAGTATTTGCTTTTAACCACCTAAAAGAAAGCAACTTAACTTTGTCGAGTAACTGACAAAGTTGGACTTCCTTGTTATTAAATTTTTTGTCATTTATTGCTTTCCAAATTGTCCAAGCACACAAGTACCAGATTACTTGTATAAAAGACCGCTTTGATTTCAAAGAGCCACCAAACTGTACAAATTGCGAAAAATGATCTGAAAATTCATAAAAGATCAAAAGTGGAAATACCAACCCAATTCTGAATCATAAACCAAAGACTGCCGAAACGATGACAACCCAAAAAAAGATGTTTTTCTGATTCATCCATGCCACGTCCGTAGACACATGTATTATGATCTTGTTGAATGACGACACATCTATACAAATTGTCCTTTGTTAGAAGAAGATTAATGAGAAGATTCCAAACAAACAAATACAATTTCAAACGGACGTGTTAATGTCAAATCCTAACTGCAATACTTGGTAAACTAGGCACATCAACCACTGTTAAAAATTGATAAGCACCACTGGTTGAATAACCTTTGGTCGAATCCAATAACTACTGCCATTTGTCTTCCACATTTTCTTGCAAAACAATATTACGAAGCAACAAACAACTCTCCCCTACCATTTATTCCTCCCACGTAAACAATGTTTGCCTCCACTTCCAAGTATCTCATCCCTCTGCTCAACCTAATAAGGACTTCTCCGAACAAACAACCATTTGTTTTCATATAACTCAAAACAAACGGCAAAATCTATCGCAAAGAGGAACAACACCCCACCCAAGTGTTCGTCGAGAAAAAAGTACGAGCCCTATCACCTAAAATCCTTTTTAAACTGAACCCGAACGTTGCTTACCCCCACGTCTCCCTTCACCACCACCACCACCATTGGTGACAACTTTCAATCGTTAATCACCATTGTGGGAAACATGTGATCATTATGTCTCTCATTGGATTTTTCCTATGCATTATACTAAGCAACCCTAACTTGACCCCTAACCGTTGTATACCTTACCTTCATTGTTGATCATAGTCGTAACCAAACCCTCCATGCTGCAAGATTTCCCTTTGTTCGTTATGTCCTCGATCACCTGGTTGGATTACTTTCTGACGTCTTGAACTCATCACAGACCAATCATCCTTTTCCCCTATTTTTGTCACCCCGGCTAGAACCCTTCCTCTCCCGTTGAACCTCGTTGCCGACGATGGTGAAAATTGGCGCGATCACCCTAGGTAAGCCCGAGAAAAGTCGCCTCACGTTCGTTCTCTACCTCTCATGTTGGCTACGATTTTGTTTTTCTTAAAATAACTCAAATCACCACTCGTTCGCATGAAAGTGTATTTATTTATTATTATTTTTATTATTGAAACTTAAGTTTTTGTCTTAATAGGTTTTTTTTAGACAAAGGGGGGAGTACATAGGAAAACCCTAATACAACTAGAGGGTTAACACCAAAGTGAAAACATAGTATAAAAGAGGGAGACGAAAACCAAAACCCTCTAAAAACTAAGAAAACATTAAGTGGATAGCTTAACTTCTACATACAGATAAAATACATTGATATTGTTAGTACACTCAATTAATTGATAGAAACGTGGAAGTAATGATTTTCGTACTCCCAATTCGGGTGAGCTAGTTTAACTTCTTCATAAAAAAAAATCGTACTCAGGATTTATAATGATTATTCATATATGTAGTTTTTTGACCTATTTATAATACATACAAAAATAAAATGGTAAAATATAACGAAATTTTATATGTATTTCGTTTAGATGTTTATGCTACTTAAAATTTTAGAAACAATTAAAACATCAAAAGAATATTTAGTTTATAGAATCAAATTAATATATGTATCTTGGTGAGATAATCATGATAAATAGAAAATAAATTTTAAAAATAGAAAAGGGTAAAATTAAAATTAACATGGGAGTGACACCCGTGTATAAAAAAAATAAAAAAATATACAATATTACTTAAATTCATATTAAGATTAAATAATTGATTTCATTGAAAAAATATGTTAAAATTAGAAATTATTAATAATATCATAAATAGTTTGTTGAGATATTTAAATAAAATATGAGTTCTAAAAAATATAAAAAAAAATTGAGAATAAATGTGAAACTGACAAGTGGCATAAAAACTTTACATTTTATATACACACACTGTTGATATAAACTATATTAACGGTAAAATCAACCTTTGATCAACAAGTACCAAAATAACTAAATGTTCAAATCCATAATCATATTTAACAAGTTCATAAACCCTAACATATAAAATGTGGAGGATCGTGTCGATTTTGATATTTTGAACACTTATTTGTTGTTTGAATTTGATTTGTTGGAGTAGGGCAAAATTTATAAGTAAATGGTTTGAACTCAGGGGCGGACCCAATGTTGGGCCATGTGTGGCCAAAGCCACGCATCCATTCTCCAAAGTTTTTTTAAAAAATACACAGCTCTATCAAAACACTTTTCTCTTGTACGAAACAAATAAGTGCAACACATTTGTTATGATTTATAAGTTTTTGAAGTTGACTTTGCTCTTGCGGGTAGCAACTACAAGCGTTGAACGTGTTATTTCAACTACGAAAATTTTGAAGAGTAAACTATGTAACAAATGAGTGATCAATGGTTAAATGTCTGTCTTGTAACTTATATAGAAAGTTCTTTTAACGATTAGCAATGTTGTTGTTTTAGTTCATTTTCAACTAATGGATAGGAGACCATTTCCGTTGTAATTGTATTGCATCAAACAATGTCATTTTTTATTTTTAATATAGTTTGCATTATTGTTTCTCTGAAATTTTAGTCACACATATACCAAATGTCTAGATATTCGTTTGAAATTGTATTTATATATTTTTTATTAGAATATTGATCTTTTCTGTGTTACTTACAATAATTAATATTTTTTATGTTTACGGATCTTATTTTCAATTTAAAATAGATGACCGCTCCTTTAAAAAAAATGTGTTTTCATTTTATTAAAGGTTTATGGCCTCCATTTTTATAGGAACGACATTGACCACAAATGGTAACTTCCATTTATGTTTCAATATTTATCAAAGGCGCATCGAGTCATAGCTCCCGAACAAAAGCGAGCGAGAGTTTTACCCTTAGACGTTTGGAAGTTACGAACCGGAAAAAGTATTTCTGAATTTTTAAGGGGCATGTGAGCGATTAAAGAGTCTATTGACCAAATTTCATAACTTTTTTAGGGAAAGCTAAACACTTCTTTTAGTTTTTTTTTGGGGGTTCTTGTAGTAAATCTTGCATAAATAGTATGTAGATCTCTGATTGCATGCATATACTAATATTAGGCAAAAAGGCTTTCACAAAGATGGCTATTAGGCAAATTAAGCAATGATGATTTCATATTATATACTTGTGAAAAGCCCAAAGATGGCTATTAACACTGTTGTAAGAGGCTTTAAGGAGACAAACTGCTTTTTATCGGTGTTAACTCCCAGCAATCATTTAAAGAAATAATCATTTAAAGGAATAATCAACGTCAAAGTATACTTTGGTGATACTATATTAAATTTGATTGATATATTTTATTTGATTGATATCCGAAAGTTATCATTAGGATTTACCTTTTATGCTAGTCGATATAAGTAGATATTGTAGGCTTCCCCGCTTTGTAAAAGGCTTGGGGTTGACTGTGGAGTCAACTTATATTCAGGTTGAAATAAAATAATAAACTTGTTAGTACATTTTTTTCAAAGGTAAAATGAACTTGACAAGCGCTTGATCCTGGCAAATAGAGTTATGGGGTAATACAAAGTCGAGATACGCATTACGGCTATGATACATAAGAGACAACACTATTGATACATTTAGACTTAAATCATCTACATCTCCATTAAATTGTTGTAATTGTGTCTTTTTTGAGATAAGTAATTATGAATACCTTAAAAGTATATGTGTGTCTTGGTGAAGTATTCAATAAGTATTAGATAAAATCTTTTTGAAATTAAAAAAATTAATTTCAATACTTTTTTGGTACGTATTTATGAAGTATCCATATTTAATGCAAATACTTTTCATTTTTGGAAAAATTTACCATACACCTCTACACTTATACTTTACTCCTACACACCATGAAAAATGTCAATTTTACCCCTTACAACAATTTTGGATTCAACATGAGTTCACTCTTACATGACATTTCACGGAATACTTAATATAAAGGGTAACATGTAACGATTTTGGCATGTTTCCGGTTTCACATGTTGTCCCTCACCAATAAAAAATGGTTGCCTACACATTTTAGACCGTGTTTTTTATTGGTGAGTGATTTTTTTAATAATTTTATTTGACAATGATTTTTACGTGTAGTCATTGGTTCCCAAAAAAACAATGTTATATCTTTTTGGTTTGTATTAAAAAAAAATCGAAAAAAGTGAATGATTTTAATTTATATTTGAGGGCAAAATAGACGGTCCATAAAAATCTAGGTGTGAGAGTTTAATGAAAATTGTTATTCACACACATGCAAAGGCTGAAGCGCACATATAAATGACTGAAATGCCCCGGCAGCTGTTAACTGCCGAGGAAAGGAACCGGCGGCAGTTAACTGCCGAAGTTACTTCGATAGTTAACTGTCGATGATCTGTTATAAGAACATAAGAGCACCTAGGAGTTTCCAAAACTCCATTGTTGCGGTTTCTACATCCATAGGTGCAATTTTTGACAAGGTTAAGCCATTCCAAGCCAATTTCAAGCACAAAATCAAGCAAGTTGTTGTCATCCTATTGCATTGCCGATTGTTAGTTTTTTTTGGTTAAATTTCGATTGTAGAGGTTTTGTTGATTTTATGATAGTTTAGGTTTTGATGAATTGTTGTAGAATTGTTAGAAAATATTGTTGTAGAATTGTTAGAAGTTTTTGGTTAAATTGTCACATAATTAGGTTTTGTTGATTTTAGTATTAGATGTTAGTTTAGGTTTAGGTTTTGATGAATTGTTGTAGGTTGTAGAATTGTTAGAAGGTTTGGTTAAATTTTCATGTAATTAGGTTTTGTTGTAGAGTTATTTTGTTTAGGTTTTGATCACCAATTTCTCTATGTAGATATGTCTCAAAATCAGAATGAGAATCAGGTTCAGTTGAACAAAAAGGAGGGTGATGACAAAAAGAAAGCAAGATTGCCTGTGACATGACACGAAATCGATTGTGATGGTTCCGTAAAAAAGAAGGATTCGAAGGTGCCGGTGTATAATCAATACAGGCTGAGGAGGAGTGGGAGGACATGCTATTTTGGTCCTCAACCAAAAGCAGGTGCCCCAAGGACTATCGAGGACAACCCAGTTGACTTGTGTGACGAGGAAGATGATTGAATGTAATGAGTTGTAATATCTAATTGTTTTGGATCTTTTTTTATGTTTTTTTATATGTCGCGCGTATTTTGGTACATTTTGGTTTACATTATCGTACTTTGAATAAAGTCACATATTGAATAATTTTGAATAATTTCGATTAAAGTCGCGTATTGAATAATTTTGAATAAAGTCGCGTATTGAATAATTTCGATTAAAGTCGCGTATTGAATAATTTTGAATAAAGTCGTGTATTGAATAATTTCGATTAAAGTCGCGTATTGAATAATTTTGAATAAAGTAATGTATTGAATAATTTCGATTAAATTACATTACATTAATCACATAAAGTTCCTAAATATGTATTATGCATAATCAACTATATATGTTATCACATCAAATTCCCTCATATAAGACGAGTCATCACATAAAGAATGAGGTGCATTCTGCGACACTCATCTTATATGAAGGAATTCGATATCATAACTTATATAGTTGATTCTGCATAACTTACATTACATTCGGGCAGAGCCTTCCAACTACAACAATTGTCTTACCTCTGAAATGAGGTAAATTCAAACTTACTAAACGGAAGTTCTAAAGCATTCACACGGAAGTTTTATTGTTTCATTCAAAAGATTAAATTTTTGTTAGTATAGTTTAGATGATGGTATTCAAGTGTCAAAAGAATGAGGTGTATTCCTTAACACTTTAATACCTTCATCTAAACTAAACTAACAAGAATATAATCTTTTGAAAGGAACAATAGAACTGTCGGGTGAATGTTTGAGAACTGTCGTTTAACAAGTTTGAATTACCTCATTTCAGAGGTAAGACAATTGTTGTAGTTGGAAGGTGCATTCCTTACCTAATCACGATCTTCTGGCGGAATCAAACTGTTGATAATATCTTCAGTTGATCTCAGTAACGTTACACGCATATCGATCCACTGGAACATGATGTGCTCCCAAAACATGCTTCTCACGCTACCGTAGGGATGTCAATGGGTATCTGCGGGTACGGGTAGTATGATATCCGTCCCCGCCCCGTTGAATAAATATGGTACCCGTACCCGTCCCCATATCCGTGCGGGTATCTCTATACGGGTAATCCACGGGTATTTAGATACCCACGGATATCCGCGGGTACCCATGGATTTTTGATTTTTTTTTTGTACAAAGAAAAATTCAACTTTTAATTACCTGCAAAATTCAACTTTTAAAGATCCATACATAACATATTCCATTCAAATTTCATAATCCATACCATAACCATAATCCAACAAAAATCGTGATTCTTACATAATCCCAAGCAAATTCATCATACCATAATAGATATGATTCTTACATAATCCATGCAAATTCTTGAAGTAAAATAAAAGATAAAACCATCCAAAATCCACATCCAAACTCTTATATATATATATATATATACA
>Ga0228710_1010525_pt1 | contig 12311 bp, 6 predicted proteins | sample MedpolnodulmetaG_FD_177995 | JGI IMG/M metagenome (GOLD analysis project Ga0228710, IMG submission 177995) | Root nodule microbial communities from Medicago polymorpha collected in Santa Monica, California, United States - pink nodules | ecosystem: Host-associated > Plants > Roots > Nodule...
TTTTTTTTTTTTTTTTTTTTATAGTGATTTTGCACCCCATCTTTTGCCTCCTTTCCCCTCTTTTAATGATGATTTTGAACAAAACACAATTGGCAAAAGATGAGGTTCAAAATTGCTCAAAAAAAAGATTTTTGCAAAATCGTACAATTGCCAAAATGATAGAGGGGAAAAGTGCAATTACGCCAATTGTTTTACGAAGCTGTTTCTCAGTGAATTGTTTTTATAAAATGTTCTAAATCTAACATTCTTCATGTCTGAGAAACTCTACATATGCTAGAACTATGGAGTTCTTGAGCATTGTCATTGAAGATTCCATCTCTCTTCAATTGTTCAATGAGCAACATACATGAACTATTAATCAATTTGGTGAAATGTTTGTTTGAATTACACAATGAGGGGGAGTGAAACCTTCCAAGATGTAGAGGAATTGCGGGTGAATTTTATGCATCTTTCTTTTCTAACCATCTTGCCATATCCAAGGATTATGATTCTGCGCAATCTAAAGCTTCTTTCATAGAAAGTCCATGCTTAGTATGCACCGAGGGTGATGGAAAACGCAATCTTTATTATAGTTGACAATGGAGTAGAGGGACAACATGAGTTCATCTTCTTTTGGCCTGCTATAAATATCAATTGAATGGTGCTTTCTTCTTTGATAAACATATCGCTGATAAGTCCGATAGTCGTAGAGCTATACCATGAAGAACCGATCATATTGGAAGTACCAAGTAAATCAAGAAGAGGTTGAAGAGCACCAAGCCCCACCACCATGATCAAGAGCATGCATGCAAGGTGGATGCAGAAATAATGATGATGATGAAAGAGTAGAAGCAGAAATAATGCCTCAAGGAGGAAGAATTGATGAAGTGTACGATGTTGTGATGTCCTTAAAGAACTACCACATCAGTCAAGGCCATATTCTCAAAAGCACATTTTCTCATTTATCAAAAACTATGCTCTTTTTCTTGTCACCGATTTTGATTCCCTAGAACTTGACTTGTAACATTGTTGAAGCTACTTCCTTCTTGTGAAGCATGTGTGATGAGGTTAAAGAACTTAATTTTTTTTGGACCTCATAAATAAAAAAAATAAATATATTTTTTTTGACAAAAAAAAAACAAATAAACATGGGAAGTCAAGTTTGAGTTATTTATAAACAACCACCAATATCATTAAAGTAAAAACTATTTAAATCGACTATAGATTTATATAAATCCATGTCTATTTGTCCCACAAAAAGTAAGTTTATCCACTTTTTTTCACTCTTTTAAAGATGCTCTAACATATTCAATTCAAGATCAAATCACTAAGAGACATATATCTAAATTCACATGCAGAGATTTACTACTTAAATCATCGGACATTACATTAGATTTCCCATTGTCATATTTCAACTCAAAATCAGTCCTTATGAAAATCCATCTACCTTCTTTGTCTCGTATATTTAACTCCTTTTGATAAAAAAAAAAATACTCAAGGCTTAAGGGTAAAAACCACAACTGCTAATTCGAGATCATGATTTTTCTCGTTTGGCCTAATTTGTCTAGTTGCATAAGCTACTAGATTCCTTTCTTGCATTAAAACACATCCAAAACCATTCTTATAGCGTCACAATATATCACAATTTTTTTAGAAGGATATGATATAGTTAAGACAAGTGTAGATACTAATCTTCTCTTAAGCTCATGGAAGCTATCTTCACACTATTTGTCCCACACCAAAAGTTTCCCTTTTCTAGTTAACTAAGTGAGAGGTAAGGCTAATCTAGAAAATCCCTATATTAATTTCCTTTAGTAACCCTCTAATCCAAGAAAAATCCTTACTTTTCTCACTGATTTAGGTTGTTCCCAGTCTAGCATTGCATTTACCTTTACTTCTTTATTTTATGAGAAATAATATTTGTACAACCATTTGTAACAACTTTTAGACAACTCTCTCTCTCACATTGTGTTTTTACTCTCTGTCTATTGTTTTTGACCAATAAAAAAATATAAGAAGAAGATTGTCCAAAAAGTTGTTACAAAATAATTGTACAAATATCATTACTCTTATTATACATTATAAACCCTAAATACATCACATCCTGAAACTACAAGTCAAATTTCACAGGTTCTGCGTACAATTTCTTGTCCATAAGAATTGCAAAACTATCATCAAGTGTTCTTTATGCTCATTTAATTACGGGAGATTACGGGCAAGTGCGGTTCAATAATTGGTAATATGGATGAAACCGTTGGTTGAAAAAATTCACCCATTCACAACTACTTAAGGTGCCAGTTTTGGCGGGTGGCGGGTTGTGCGATGAACGAATTGTACGGGTGGGTTCAAACAGGTTGGCCGCCGGAGGAAACTTGTGCAACACCGAGGGCCTTCCCGCAGCGTCATACCTTCATCTTCAAACTTCTTGCAACAACATCTCCCATCCATCTCTTCTTTTGTCAAGCATACAATTTTGCAGGAAGTAAATTCTCGTAAAGAAATAACTTAAGAAGAGAGAGGGACGTTTCAAACAACACAAAGAGTCGGTTTGCATTTTTAAACAATGCAAAGACAATTGTGTTGAAAGTGATAAAATATAAAAATAAACAAATGCTTGCATTTTTTGTCGAACATTCATATCTTCTTCTATGTTCTCTGAGACTTTTTCTATGACAAACAACTTTTGCCGCACACTTAACAGAGGGAAATATGTATGAAATAATTTGCTTTATATTATATATTAATATTTATTACTATAATATAATATAATACAATACATTTCTATCTTTTAGTTTGGTTACTGTGATTTTTTATGGTGATATGGTTGGACCTAAAGAGGTGGTTGGTCAGATGAGATCCAATGTATAGAGGGATTGCGCGTCAATCTATCCGTCAAGAGCCATGTTCTGTTGAGCTGTCCGTTGATGGTCCTTTTCCATTGGGGTCAAGAGCCGTGTCTTGTTCCGCTTACTTGGTTATTTATTTTAAACGCGAAAATTTCTTGAATATTCTCTGAAGATTTAATTCACCTAAAACATTGACTAAGAAGCGTGTTTCTAGAAGCAGAAGAAGGTGGTTTGTACTTAAGAATGTTGTTGCAACATTTAAGGAAACATCGAATTTGCTTCAGAATATTTTGTGCTGAAATCTCGTGATTCAGCTGATGGTTAGCTGACCTTGCACATCAAGTTCATTTCACAATCAGGCTATATAAAGGAAGACTCAAGACCTAATTGCTTGCTGAAGCCGTCAATTTGGAAAAGAGTCATTTAGGGTTTTAGTCTGTTATTTGTGAGCCACTCTTGTATCACGTTGATTAAGTGAGAAGCTGTAGACCAAAGGTTTTATGTATGCTTTGAATTGATACTACTTAGTGAATTTCCTTCCTGGCTTGGTAGCCCCAGAGGTAGGTGGAGTTGCACCGAACTGTGTCAACAAACAACTTGTGTCTTTTAGTTCTTGCCCTTTTACAATTATTTGTTTATTATGTTATCACGAAGTCTTGACATCGTTCTTGACATCTCACTTGTCTCGACATCGTGTATAACATCTTTATTGCGTGCCAGAATTTCAAAGATTTTTGCGGCTATAGTGAGGTTAAGAACCCAAGGCTAATCCTAGGTATAAATAGTTGCCAATTAGGGCTTGGGTGTCAACCCTTATCCTGCCAGTTGTGTTTGGAGGTACGGGCGTGAGCAACTCCTGACTTGGTGGTGAGAAACTCTTGGCCTACATAGAAGCGAGCAACTCCCAAACCAATGAGCAATGCTCAACCTGCACCGCAATCTAGAGGATTTTAGGACGTGTCCATCGTGTAGCGTCGTGTGCTTAGGGAAACCCGAGAGAACTCATATTGGGCCTTGGCCTAGTCCGAAATAGTTTTCCCCCAAGATATAGGATAAAGGAGTCAAACTGTAACTTGATAAAGTTTCTCCGATGACTTGTCTTACGAACAAAGGCCTTATTTAACTTCGTAGCTTTGGACTTAAAAGAGTTTTTCCAGGATTTAGGGTGTCCCTGTGAGTTTCTCGAAGTTTCTGTTTTTGTGGCTTTCTTGCCTTCCAGTTTGGTCTTGTCCGGGCCCCGAGGGTTCTTTGAGTTGTCCTTTAGTGAGAAATTTTTTGATTTTCCATTTGATGGCCTTAGAGGTTCGTGTTGTGGGTACTTTTTCTTGCGTGTTGATAAGGTTATGGTACCCGATGTCTATCTCCAGACACCGTTTTAGTCCTCCTTTGAGGTGGGTGAAGTAGCAATAAATGTCGCGCGAGAGAGGGGGGGGGGGGGGGGTTATTGTTATGACCTTTTTAAAATTATTCCTGAAACTTAAGATTAGATTAATATACTCAAGAAAGTTCTTGGTTTATGTTAGTTCAACAAGGTTAAAGTATATAACAATTAATTTGATAGGACTAGAAACAGAATGTGAAAAATGAAGTTAAGTTCAAATATAAAGTTAATTTTAAGATGGACCATAATGTTCTGGAGAATGATTAATATAAGACAGAATGATGAAACAGTATTATAAGGTAATTTTAAACTTTAGTTAAATATTTAAGCAGTTGTTTTATCTTGGACCAGAATGTTCTGGAGGCAGTTTAATATTGAATAAAATAATGCAACAATATTAATAATTAATTAGGGACCAGAGAACTCTGGATTAATTTGGTTGTGATTAATTAGGACAAGAATATTCTGGAGATAAATAAATATTTATGTGAGTGTGATAGTGTGTGTGTATAGTGTAACTTTCAATAAAGTGAGAGGGAAGAAGAATAACACAACAGAATTATCCTGGTTCACATAACCTGGCTACTTCTAGTCCCCACACCTTGTGTGAAATTATCCATTATAGTTGTCTTGCTAACAGAAACTTCTGACTAGCACTATAAGGTCTTGATCACACCAGATCAATCTGTTACACCCTGTATTATCAACCTCAACAGACTTATACAATTCTTTGCTTTCACACAAGAAAGGTTATTACAATTCTTTCTCACAATATCGCTACAGATAGACTTAAGAATTACAATACACTTTGTAAGATGAGATTTGGTTTGGATCAAATAAATTTCTCAACACTTGTTTGAGATTTAATAAGCAAATTCAAAAGAGGAGATCCAAGAGATATAATGAGAGAGCTTGAAATTTGCTTTGTTTGTGAAGATCTTTGTATGTAGTGATGATTTTTACTTGAGAGAATGTTTGCTTTCAAAACTCTTACTTTCAACCTTCAAAACCACTTGTATTTATAGGTGAGGAGTGCCTTGGTGGTTAAGAGTGAACATAGAGCTGTTGGACACGTTTTTTGACAACTGTCCAAAGCTTCAATTGATTTCACTTTTCTTCTTTAAAACAAACAGAATGTTCTCAAAATGTTTTGTACGATCAACTTACCTTGCTTGCGTTACTTTCGAGAGAGATAAACAATTGTAATGAAAAGCGCCTTGGGATTATTGGTTCATTATAATAACAAATCCTTCACAAACAAACCCTAAACCTAAACTTTATATTCGACCCTTTAAAAATTATTCCTGAAACATAAGATTAGATTAATATACTCAAGAAAGTTCTTGGTTTATGTTAGTTCAACAAGATTAAAGTATATAACAATTAATTTGATAGGACCCGAATGTTTTGGAGAATGATTATAAACAGAATGTGAAAAATGAAGTTAAGTTCAAATATAAAGTTAATTTTAACATGGACCATAATGTTCTGGAGAATGATTAATATAAGACAGAATGATGAAACAATATTATAAGCTACTTTCTAAAGACAAGTTTCTCTTTAGCGTATCAAAGCTTATTTCGAAGTGCAATGAGTGTGTTCCTCTAGCAATCACGCCTATTCTCATGGTTGATTGCTATTAGAATCCTTGAAGAACGAAACTTTCTATGTCTCAAGGTTTGCTAGACTATTCTCATGTTTCGCAACCCTTGTCTAAATTCACTTGTTCCAATATCAAAGCTCCGCTGTCGCTTTATGAATTGATATTTGAGATGATGAATTAACAAATACTAACCCTCTGCTGTCGCTTTATGATTTTGGCATTTGTTAATTCATTATAAAAACGGTGAATTAGATTAGAAAGTAGATTTATATAAAATTAGGGTTTGTGGCTTGGTTTGATTAGGATTATGTTATTAGACTTATCCAACAATCCCAAGATGAGAAGAGTCTACTCACTCATGTTCATCGTAGACATAGAAGAGAAGAAGAAGAACATAAAGTAAATAACAAGAAAGTAAAAGAAGAACTTTTATTAAGAAAGACAATTGTCACAATTGAATTCCAAGAACAAAAGATGAATTGCTGTGATAGCTAGCTACTCTATTTATAGTTTACAATGACTTAAACCCTAAGAAATATAACACTAGAATGTTCCACAAGAAACCACTGGATTTTAGGTCAGAAGTAAACTAATAGGTAGCTTGTCCATGAAGCAGAAGCAGCAAAAGAGCATCATGAAGGTTGGCACGGCCGTGCTGCTGGTGGCACGGGTCGTGCCAGGTTACTGACTTAGGGAGTGACATATTTTTGTCCCATATTTCGTATTTTCATCCCGAATCAGCTCCTAATCCTCTTTCTTTTGCTCCAAGACCCAATCTGTCAGATATTTGTTCCTGAAATATAATAACTTGCAATTGAAGTAAAATAATTCTAAAAAGGAAATAATATTAAATAAAACGAAATCAAATCTAAATAAAACAGACTCAAATAATATATTAAAAACACTAATTTATTGACTCATCATTGTGCGTAGAAGTGATATTGCTTATGTCATCCCATTTTACTTTAGTGATGTCATGAACTAAAGGCCATGTGCTCTTATCCATGAATAAGATATTTTATTCTATTATGAGCCTTTCGCTCCAAATGGGTCGAACCTTTCTTTGGGTCCAAGACACCAACTTTCAATTGATTATTTCTCCATGTTTTCTTCTTGTGTTGACTTGTATACTTTTGATATACTGTTTTATTTGCTTCGTATATTCCAGAACGTTCTCAGGTCATTCTCATGAAACAAATTCTCACAAAACAAATTAGTAGATAACAAGATTAAATAAATTTAATATGTTTGTAATCTTTAAAACATCAAATAAGGATTTTGTCACAACAGTGGGTTTCACACTCCAACTTGCCATCCGTTGAACTGGTCTTGCTTTGTCTTCTGACCTGGCCTCATGGGGCTAAAGCTTTTTTCTTCTGCCACCTTGTAGTAGTTTTGATGTCTTTGTCTGATCGTTTTTTGTTGGTTGGGTTCCTCTAAGAGAGATGTCAGATAGCATGGTTGCACCTATTCGAGGTGCTTTCCTTGATGGGCTTTGTCATCATTGGATCGAACCATTTCGGCTGCTTGCTCGATCATTCGTTGGATATTCGCTGTTTCCATTGTTTTTCTAGAGTCTATATAAACAATTCATGGACTTCCTTTTTGTAGTTTCTTTAACTTTCAACCTTTTGGCGAATTACTGACAAACACTGGAGTGCTTGTTTTCTTCATCGTTTAAAGTCTTTGCTTCTTCATCTGGTAAGGCTTTCCTCTATTTTCTTCCTATTTGTCCTGCCAGAATCATCTCCCCATAGGGGTTACACCACTTTGAGGGAGTAGAATGAGTGGGTTCATTCTTATATATGGCTTTTTTTGTGGTGTTTTTCTCCGTAATTCTTCCATCTGGTTTTATTTTTGCTTACCACCGTTGTCTTCAAAGTACGATGGGGATGCCCTTGTTGCCTCTTCTTGCTTTCCTTAGATTATTCGATTTCAAAGCCTGAGATAATTCTTATTCTCCCAGTGTAGTGTTTACCTGGTTTGAGCCGCGAATTTTTGAACTCTTTGTTTGTTTGGTGTCAGTTATTTCGCCTTTAGGGGATATGATTGTCACACCTCCTGTCTAACCATGACCTCTTCCTTGTGGACATGTCCATGACTATGGTTAGGAGGGGAAGCTATTCACAAGGTGAGCCGATCATTCCTGCCAATTACTTGGTCTGGTTACCTTTTGTTAGCGAAGAAGTCCTTGGGTAGGTTTCTGTCTTCAGAGTTCCTGGCGGTCATGCCCGACGTCTGCCTGACGTGCTTTCGGATGTTCCCAGTATTTGGATTGCGGAGGCCCATTTCTTCGAGGATCGTGTATGCATCCCCTAACGATGAGTCTTCATGATGTGCATGAGTGTGTCCTTTACTAAATTGGGGACAAGATCCTTTTCTCCCTGTTCGAGACCAGCGTGCTGAATCGACTGTAGGTTGCTCCATGCCAGTTTCATCCCTTATGTTGGGGCTATATTCAAGCTTTCTCTAGGGTGTGTGAGTGTTATGTAATTGTGGCTTGGGTGAAAACCTTCCTCTATATCTTCCACCCTTAATGGAAAGATTAGAGTGGGTCTTCACATCGTTGACTCTTATATTTCGTCCAATCCGTCAAGTTCTTTGAGCCTTTTATATGTCCCATTAATAATTACCGCATCCGCTATCTAGTGGAGAGGCCAGCTTTGTGGCCTCTCATGAGGTCATTTATAAGCACTCCTCCAGGTCTTTCCACAATCCTAACGGTCATGATGCCAAAGGTTACTTTTTTTTTCTTCTGCCACTCCTGGTCCAGTTTTTTGAGAACCTCCTAGTTTTCGATTGACTGGGGTGAGCTCCTGAAGCCCAACAACAATTTTATCTCACATTGAAGGACTTCGTGGGTGGATTCAACTCATGAAAATAAGATATTATTTTCACAATCTTCCAAGAGACTTAAATTTAAATTTAATTATTTTTCATTAACACAACATGTACCAATTTGTGATCAATTGAAACTAATAAATGGTGCTATTTACCCCCTTAGAAAAAACGGTGCCATTGATAAATAAATAACTTTTCTATAGTAATCAAAATATTTCATATGGTTCCTTCAAAAAAAAAAACTTTCATTTGGTATAGAAATATACTAAAATAAATTAAATTGTGTACGCAACTATTTAGTAGTTTCTTTTTTAGGGAGATGGAACTATTTAGTAGTCAAAACGAAAAGAAAAAGTATTTTTTATTAATTGCTTACTTCCTTCCTTTTCAGGTTTCTATTGTGTAGAATTTATCCTCTAAAAGGTTGTAGATTTTTTATAATTATTTATATTAATGGTCAATGTTGTATTATGTAAGTTACCGTGATTTAATATTTTTATTTTAGTAAGCTATCAAGATTCATAACGGGTGTGGAATTAACTTTGACTCAACCTACCAAATAATAATAGTATTAAAAATAGAATATTATAAAGGTTTTGACCAAAAAAAAAGAAGAGAGAATATTATAAAGGTTTGGATTTAAACTTCAAATAAATACAAATAAATAAATTAATTAAAATTTGAAATAAATTGACTACTTATTTGACCAGATAATAATAATCATAATAAATAATAGTAATAAATGGATCTATTTATCATAGATTTGACTATAAGATGTGCTTTTCGCTTATAAAAGATCATGGTCTGGTTTTTCTAATCATGTAGATGATAGAGAAAAATATTGAAACTCGAGTTGTCACTAAGAGTTAAACAAAATTCATGCTCCTTCACCTTTCATTTTTTTATCATTTCTTACAAAAGCCAATAGTTGTTATCCTTTTGTTAGATCATACTCCAGACCACGTGAAATAAGCAAAATAATAGAATAAAAGGACGTTTAAACTAGGAGAGGGAAGAATGGGGGAAGGAGTGGAGGAAGAAGTGAGAGATATGGATGAAGAAGATTTGTTCAACAATCTTCCTCATGTGTTTTTAACTTTTATAGTTTCTTTCCTACCGGCAACTGATGCAGCGAGAACTAGTGTGCTTTCCCATCGTTGGAAAACAATGTGGAAATACTCTTCGCAACTGAGTTTTGACCAAAGTGAAATGTTGAAATCGTTGATCAAAGTTTATATTGAAACTTATGATCAAAATAAGCGCCTTGAATTGGCAATGCTTCGCAGACAGGTACACTCTTAGAGAAACCATTTAATAGTATTTACAAATTTTTTCTTACAGGTTTTACGATTGTAGGTTAATAAAATGTAATCAATCTCTTTATGTTGAAATAATGATTTTTGATTGATTTTTTTTGGACTTAATTCTCTATAGTTTATCGATCCTTTCCAATACTACAATTATATTAATAAAATAGTATAGAGCGTTGATATTTCAATAGTTAGGTTAATCAATTGGTTCAAAATTTGTTTGAGAGTTGTTTAGAAATGACCGTAAAGAATCTAATTCCATGTTTTTACTTCCCTTTTTGTAATAAAATAGATGAACTTCGATTCTTAATTCTTTCGAAATATGATATAGATTCCTAAAATTTGTGCATGACAGATACCTCTTAAATATGTGAATGCATTTTTGGATCCAATTGCTAAAGCGGCCTTGTTGATGAAATCAATTATTGATAATCATATCGGTCCTTTGAAAAGTTGCAGCATTAGACATATGTTAGAGAGTTGTGCAAGCGGGGATGTTGTAAGGTGGATGAAGAAACTACTAGTGAAAGGGGCAGTAAACGTTTCATTGGAACTTGAATCCCATGTTCTACAAAATATTAATGGTGATTGGACAAAATTTGGTGAAATCCTTTGTATGCCTTTTGATGTTTTAACTAGTTTTAAGGTTTTGGAATTGAAGAACTATTATTTGAAAACTACACTTTCCCCTAATCCCCGCCAGGTTTTGAACACTCTTACCCTTAACAATGTCCGTGTTGAATCAAATGATTTTGAAGACATTCTCTCACAATGTTTGTCACTTGAAAATCTCACCCTTGAAAAATGTAATTTATTTGGAGATGGGGTCAAGATTGATAGCCCAAGTCTCAAATATTTTAAATTTTTTGATATGACCGTGCATAAGATGTTGATTTATGCAACTAACATTGAAGTCATTGAGATTGAAACCATTATATGTAATAATGAAGATCTAATTTTCGAGACCCCAAATCTCCATGTTCTTCGTATTTGCAATGTTGTGAAAAATCTTGGGAGGCATTTAGCATCAAGGGATATTGTTGAAATTTGCGTTGGCATTTCGGTGAGTTTTTCTTCTCATATCTACAATATTTTTGTTTTCCCATGAATCAATGTCAATAGTTTGTGCTTTTTGCATAGATACATTTGATTAACTCGAATTAATAAGGGTATAATCCAATGTTTTGATTTGCGTATGAATCAATGTTAGTAATTTGTGCTTGCTGGAACCCAATAATTTATGTAAATAACTTAAGCCCTATTGTAATTTTCATAATTTAACATTATATATTTATGTATATTATTATAACAATCTGTCCTTATTTTCTTAGGTTCGCCAAGGTTGCATGAGAAGTATATTTGACAATTTGGTTACCCTCTGTCTCGACCTCGATTTTACAAATAGTAGAAATTCAATAGCTCTTTCGTTTGCAGTTAAGTCCAGCCATCAACTAAAGAATCTTCAAATAAATAATCAGGTGCGTTTAGGCTTTACTTCAGCCATATGTTAAAAACTATATTTATTAATGTTATATGTGTTGAATCAAACAGGTCTTAGATTGAATATGCAATAAAAATTAGTCATATATGAATTTTTTTTGTCTGTGTGAAAAATGTTGTAGTCAAATTAGTCATATTTTATTCTGAGGTGACCACAAGGCGACCATGATTTAAGTCCTACTTAATATTTTTTACGGCATAAGACCTAATTAATAGTAGTTAAGAATTACTTAGCTATAATCCATGAAATGTTTTTTTTTCAATTCATTCTAGGTCAATATGGATTACATTTACAATGGTGGCGTAACTGACCAGAATGACAATGCTTGTTTACCGTACCCTGGAGTCTTGTTTTGGAAAAAAAGGGAGCCATGTCGGTGTGTCACTTACCAACTAAAGTCTCTTTGTATAAGGGGATATACACGTGGAGAGTTTGAATATGAATTTGTTAAGTACTTAATATTAAACAGTGGAGTTATGGAGAATATTACACTATGGTTTTTGGATGATTGCTCATGGAACGAAGTTGTAGCAACTAATTGTCTGCTTTCATACCCAAAGCTTTCTTCTAAATTGTCCATTGATCTTAAACCTGGAGCAATGTATGAGAGAAAATATGGTGGTAGTTTTAACAAGTGGGTAACAACCCTAAGGTGAAGAGCTTCCTAGCAGAAAAAGTGTTTTGTTATTATCATATCCAAAGATCACTCTCAAACTATCCTTTGATCTCAAACATGGGGTACCATATAAGAGAAATTATGGATGTAAGATAAGTGCTTATTGGTGGGAAAAATAAAAGGTATTTTTGTTATGAATAATCTTGGGTTTTGAACAATCCAAGTTGGTATAAG
>Ga0228710_1010527_pt1 | contig 12307 bp, 8 predicted proteins | sample MedpolnodulmetaG_FD_177995 | JGI IMG/M metagenome (GOLD analysis project Ga0228710, IMG submission 177995) | Root nodule microbial communities from Medicago polymorpha collected in Santa Monica, California, United States - pink nodules | ecosystem: Host-associated > Plants > Roots > Nodule...
AAAGAGACTTCTATGCTCAAGGACAACTCCAAGAGACTTCCTTTGCTCAATCACAACTGAAAGAGACTTAGCTAAACAATTACAAAGAATTGAATAAGGTTTTGAATACTTGATATACAATCAGAGGTATTCACAATACAGTACGAAACAGAACAGACTCTGTTTTTCTAGACACTTAGGAATTCTAAGATAAAAGCAATTGATAGAATTCTCTAAGTTGTTGATGTTTGTATTCGACGTTTTTGCACAGAGTATTGGCCTTTGCTTATATGTCTAGATTCTTAGCATTTGTTCTCTATGTCTTCATCCCTATTTATAGAGGAGTTGAGAGACGTTGAGAATTTAGCCGTTACATCAACGTGTCTTGCTTTGAAGCTTTGATTCTTCACCCTTGATCTTTTGCCTGATTTGATAGTTGTCCTATGAAGAACTTAATTCAAATCCATTCCAAATCAGAAGGAACAACGTCTGCAGCAATGTTACTGTTATCTTTGTCTTGATGTAGAGACAAACATTGCAGAGAAGGTGGTTGCAGAGTTCGTGACCGTACACTTCGTACAATGTCCTTTGTCAACTCTAGTGAAGTAGCTTTTGGCGAGATATGCTTCTGATGACTAGTGCTTCTGATGTTCTTGCTTCTGATGACGTGTCTTCAGGAGCTCTTCTTCAGACTCGTTTTTCTAGACGCATTCTTCAGACGCAGTTCGTTAGACTCATTCTTCCAGATGCTTTAAGCTTCAAATAAATTCCTTTGCTCTAGAACTTGTTCAATCAGAATCTTTAAGAATAGTACTTTGATTATGGATCCTGTACACTTGAACAAATTGTTTAGCATATCCAATTGATTATTTTTAATACCTTGTTATTGTCAAAACTCAATAATTGGCTTGTGAAACACCCTTTGTTCCAACAGTAGTAACTTTGGTGAATTAGTTAGTAAGAATATTGAGCTCCTTAAGACAACTAAAGACTAAGTCCACTTATGTAGTGACTATATAAACACGAGCCTTGTGAGAAAATTAGGTCATTACATTCATTCACTCATTTTACAAACATTTTGAGAGAGGTAGAGAGAGAAAGTGAATCAAGAATGGATAGAAGAGGAGTTAGAGAGAGAAAGCTTGGGATTGGAGGCTATGAGCTAAATTGAAGTTAGGGTTTAGATTCTTGAAGATTTAAGGTAAGGGGGATAGTGTTCTTCCATAATTAAGTCATAATCACTTATTTTCAATTATGGGTTTAAGTGGTTTTGTGATAATTGTGACTTTTTGTGGTTTTGAATGATGAAATTCGTGCTCCCATTTCATGTGAAATTGTGGGTATGATAAACTTCATGAAATTGTTGTGATTATAGCTTAAACTTCATAGTTGTTGTTGTTGTTGTTGATGTGTTTTGTTGATTTTTGATTATTTGAGTGTAAATCATGAATTGATGAGTGACTGTTGTTGAAACATGTTTGAATTTACTTCATAAATGTTTGTTTATGTTTGTTTGTTGATGGGGTTTGAATTGGTGTGGTTCTTTTTGAAGTTTGAATGAAAAAAAAGAGAAAATGGTGGTTTTTGGTGAAAATGAGTTAGATGATGATTTTGAGATGAATTGATGTTATAATTTGATGTTTGTTGTTGCTTTGAATGTCTTTTAATGTTTATAAATGAGTGTATAAGTTTTGGAGTCAAATTATGGGTCAAGGTGATCAAAAATTAGGATTTTGGATGAAGAAGTGTGTGTTCCCGTAAAGGAACCAGCAAAACAGCGCAAAACTGTTTTGGTGTTTTTTCGCTATAGCGAGTTACACAGGAACATCACCCTATGTTTTGGGTGTTTCGGGCTTTGGGGGATCGATCTGGACCGTCCAAACTGGTTCTTTTGATGTAATTAACTGTATTTGAACCTTTTAAACCTTTGGAAACATCATTTGAGTTAGATTCAACTTGGTTTTGTGAATCGTATCATAAACTTTTTGAAAATGATCAAGAACATGAGATTTTCCGAAAACTTGTTTTCTCAAGATAAAAGGGTTGGACTAGGATTGTCTATTACAGTTATGATTTATAAAAAAATGTTTTGGATGGTAATCATGAGCTTTAACTTAGTTTTGCTTTGAAAACTTGAATTCTTTGAAAAACGGCAAAACGATACGAACTTTGTGAAATTTCAAAATTTGCCGGAATTGGCCTGTGAAACGTATATGTATACGCTACTGCACTCATATGTGACTTGTGTGTATACTTGGTTGAGACATTCAAACTTGTTTGACTTATTTTGTTGAATAACTTAGAAAATGTCGAAACGATACGAACTTAGGAGAACTTTGGTATTTATTAGAATTAGCCTATTAAACGTATATGTATATGCTACTGACTCATATGTGATTTGGGTATATACTCGGTTGAGGCGTTTGAAGTGAACTTGTTAACTTAGATTTTGGTAGCATAATCGGAAAATGCTAGTTTTTGCAAACATATACGAACCTTGTCAAATTAAGACCTTGTGGTCGGGTAACTTGCCATTTGCCTTATGTTTGTAATGATATGCTAGAATAGGAATGAATTGTTAATGCTTGATTGTTTATTTGGATGAATGTCGTGATGTGATAAATTGGCCGTATTTCATAAAAGGTTTGATTTTTGGAACCTTATATTCTATAAGTCGATTGTTGTTGATTAATTATAATGACGATGAATTATGTTGATGAATCCTTACATGCTATTGGCGACGACTTTGATGGTGTATGCATGTATTGAAAAATGTTGATGTTGATTGTTGATGACGTGTTGTTGAACATATGCATTGGTTGAGTCATATGTTCATGCATTCATAAATGTTGAGTCAGATGTTTATATCCATATTGGCGACGACCGGATAATTTTTATCCATATTGACGATGAATACTTTGTATTCATATTGGTGACGACTGGTACCGCATGCATATAGAGTCGTGTCTAGGTACATTGCATAACTTGACAGACGTCATACTTGCTTATGTGCTTGGTGAATAATTGCATAGTTGACTTGTATACTTGTTGGATTGTATACTTGGTGAATTCAGTGAATATGTGAAGGTGTGAATTTTACTTATGCTTATTATACTCGTACGCTTGATGAATATTATTAACGTTGAGTTGTTTAAAATCATTTGAAATTAATCATGTCATTTACTTTCATTTGATTATGATTAATTGTGAATTGTGAACTAACCTCAGTGGTCATTTGGTTGACCGCGTACCTTATTCGTATGGATGGGTAGACGGCGTGCAGTACTAGTTTTGCTTGCTTTGGTGAGTTGCATGGCGATAGCTTGGATGCTACCTCGTTTATCGCATTTTGACGTCTTAGACTTTAGGGCTCTGATTAGGGGTCGATCTTTGATCTTATCTTTATTATGTTGTTGGAGATTTTTGAGATTATGTATTGTTGATGACATGTGTAGTGTGATGACATGACTATTGGTGACTTATTTTATTATGGATGATTGTTGAGATGTTGTTATCATTATTTCGCTGTGATGTTTGAGAAAAATTATTTATGCATGTTTTGGTGAATTATTGGCGAAGTAACATCTAAATTCTTTATATGATTGTATCATTAGCATAATTTATCGCTTTTAGAGTTTAAGGTGTTACAGTTTTTCTTCCAACATAATAGTTGAGCTGCTAGCTATTTTGAATGGCATCAATCTTACTTTAGACAATAGTTTTAAGGTGTGTGATGTGATTACCGAGTCTGATTTCAAAATTTTCTAAGAGTTTATTTCTATTAATAGCATTTAGAGAGTTATGTTGAGACGAGTTCGGTTATGCTCCATTTACCTCCTCGAATTTGCAAATTTGGGAGAATTATTCTACTACTTGGCTTATCATCCATTATAATAGCCGATGTATGTGGCATGAATGAGATGCCTTTGTAGCTTTTTATTTTTTCTTCTTTTAGTTTTTTGCATTCGATATTAACGATGTGAAATTCTAATCAGTAAACTACTAAAAAAAACATAAAAAATAAAGACCCACATTTGTTTGTTTTATACACCAATATGTATCCTCACTTTTTTGTGTGTTTATATCACATACTCTTTTCCCCTAAAAATAATTTATATCACACTCTTTTTTTACTCACATGCGATGCTTATCTTCTTTATAATCTATCATATTCAAATTTTTATAGGCACTAAATATGGTGTGAAGAATACTATATTCATAAAATGACTAAAAAATTTCATAAAGAAAAGACTCAGAATCTTTTAAACAAACCACCAAAAAGAAAAAGAGACTTAAGAATTAGAATCTTAAATATTGGATTATCTTTTGTTGAAGGTTGCTATGGAGGTCAACTTTCAAGCTGTGTCATTGGGCCGCATCCCATTAATTGTTCTATATTAAACAAAGCTGAATGACTTTCGCAAAGCTGCGAATTGAATGATAGCAAATGTTCGTGGACAAAGCTTTAGCTTTAATAAGTCAATAAATATTAGGGAAATGCTAACTTATGCTTTAGGACACATGTTAAAGAACTTAAAGTAGAAATTTTATCTAAAAATTGTGCCAATTTATTTTTCTAAAATAATAAATATTTACCATTTATAAAATCCTTAATATATGTCCTTAAGACATAAGTTATCATGAACCTAATATACCTAACTGAATGGAATCTTTACCAACAAGATTTTTTATTTAGCACCAAAGAATGAATCTTTACAAAAAGGATAAAAGTACAATCTTAGATACTATGTAGCTAAATTACATATTTAATACTTTAACTATTCATGGGATTTTATATTGGTTACATAAATATTTTTTTTTTTACGTTTTGATCTCTTAACTCACTAAAGAATCAATTATTTCTCTCACAAACTCATAACCTAAATTTATAGTTAGAGTAAGAGTAACTTCACAGTATACCTTATGTTGTTGTAGTGAATTCATAAGGTCCACAATTGAAGCATTTGGATCTTGTTTTGGATCGGCTAGAAAGTCAATCTCATGCTGACACGTGGATAAGAAACCGATCGGATCAATGCACATTGCTCGAAAGACACACGCTAGCTCTGGTGTGCATCACCCCACCGAAGCACGCCTCCTTGCATCAAGCACCGTACACGTGTCCTCTAATGGCCTTTTGATGAGGCACCACATCTCATGTAGACGGTTGTTCTTACGTGCGTCTATATAAGGGTGACTTTACTTCACCCTCAAGGAATGATTCACTTCTCCACGCATTTTTTACACATCAAACCTCATTTCCCACACTGACTTAGGCGTTGGAGCGCTAACGTGCCTGCAGGCATCCTCCGTTCCACTGTGAAGACTTGGTCGCCACCGTACCGGAGCATTTTTCGCATTGTTGCCTCCATGTTAGACTGCATTTTATCTCGTGTATATGCGACAGGTAAAAGAAGGTTTAAAGTTGTAAAATTCTCTAAGTCCATGATTGGAGTTGCTGAGTTCGACAGATACTGAGAGTATTCGACATAAGCCACAGTTCAACAGACAAATAATTTAGTAAAGAATGTGATTTCAAGTGTCCATACACGTGGAAGGCATGCAGTTTCTCGTCGAAGACATGCAATTTTTTGCAGTTTAGGTTCTGCATTTATTTTTTCTATGTATATATAGTTGTCGCGCCATTTTTCGGAGATCAAGGCTATTTAATTAGCGTTTGACTCACTATTTTATTTCACGACCGAACATTTAATTTTAAAAAGAAAGGGGAAAAAAGTTCAAAATACCCCTTTGAAAAGATTTTGGGTTCGGGGGTTAGTTACATAAAGGGAAGGTGTTAGCACCCTTTATGTCCGTAGTATTCTACGGGAACCTCTTGGTTTTATTCAACGTTTTGTGCCATAAAACTTGCTTGCTTTTTTGAAAAAACAATGACTTAAAGTGATAAAGAAAAGAGACCTACTTATCTACAATTTTATTGATTTGGAAGGACGAGTATCCTTTGCCTACGTACCCGTGAGGGATCAAAACCTCGTAGTTCGGGGTAAAAATTGACGTTTGATTTGTTTGGTGTTTTTTTATTAGTTTTGAAAAAGGGTTTAAAAATGAAAGAAAAGCCAAGGCGGCAAATGAGTATTTGTTTGTGCTTTTTAAGTTAAAAGTAAATGGCTAAAGTATGATTAAAGTTGATTGCAATTTGATTTACGAAAGAATAGAAAGTAACGGATCACTTGATTTTTGAATCAAGGTTTGTCTATGAAAATATTTTTTGTGACCTTTGTGATTATTTGCATGTTTTTTCCTTGTGTCTTTTGAGATATAACTAAACTAAAAAAAAAATGAAACTAACGGAGCAAGAAAATAAAGCGTAGGTACCTCATGGTGGTGTTGGACCACCACGAGGACCTTTTCCTAAGCTAGCAACAAAATAAAAGGGCATACGCACACGCACGCACACATATACCTAAAGCTATTACATAAAACCTATTATACATTCTAAGGTCTGCAATAAAATAAATTACATTAAGGCCTAATTAATTACATTCTAAATCATGTGCAAAAAACATAATTAAATAAATAAATTACATCAAGACCTAAATACATATTCTAAGTGACTAAAAAAATGAAAATAGAGAAATAAATATACAATTAATGATGAGAGCAGAATAATAAACTTAAATGGATGAAAATGCATGAGAATAATAAAAAACGCGGTGCTAACGAAGCAAAACCAAAAAAACGCGCAAAAGAAATAAAAATTATGGCAGGGAGGGGGTTCAGTAGTGATCAGGAGGGAGTGCAGAAAATAGAAATGAAGAAACTTGGGCCTCAGGGTGAGAAAGAGGCGCGTTGGGCTTGCTGGTTGGAGGTGGGGCGGTTCGGTTCGGATACCGGGTCGGTTCCAGGATAACCGAACCGGTTTGGAGGGAGGTATATAAGCGCTGTAAGCCCATTTTTATTCATTTCTCTAACACCTTTCTCTCTCTTCTCTTTCTTAACAAAAACAAGCTCTCTTCTCTCTCCTATTTCTTCTTCATCTTCTCCGGTGGAGAAGTGGGTGGTTGGGGGTGGCGGCGCGGTGGCCGACCACCCTGAGTGGCGGCGCCGCCGCTGTTAATACTCCTTTTTTTTTAATTTTTCTTGCTCTTTCTCTTCTACTCCCTTCCCTCTACACCTTTCTAACCTTAAAATTTCCGACACCCTCACCCAAACACCTAGATCTAAAAAGAAAGTTTGAAAAGAAAAAAAACTTTTATACCTTTTATGAGTCTGGATGGCTTGGTGTTAAGACTGGTGGTGCATGCACGGTTCTGTTGACTTTGTTTTGGAGACTGATTCACAAACGGTTCGCGGTCGGTTTGACCACGGTTGTGGCTTTCGTCCGGTTTACGATTCGCGTCGGATCCGTGTTGTTCTGTGATGTTGGCGTTGTGCAATTTTTCGGTCCTTTTTCTGTCTGTTTTGCAGGTATTTATAGGGAAGGGTTGAGGCTTTAGGGTTTGTTAAAGATGCAGGAAATTATGTGGCTTGGGGAGGAGAATACGTTTTTGTTGTTTGCTGCAGATGAGGATGAGATAGGCGTGTGAATTGGGGATTTGGACGGGTTGGGGATTTGGAAGGATTGAGGCTGTGCACTGGATTGGAATGGACAGACTGTCTTTGGACTTATCAGGACTCTTTTTTGACATTTTTGGGACAATAAAATAAATAACAATGAGGAAAAAAAGGACTCAAAATAAATAAAACAAAATGAGACAAAGAAATAAAGATTTAAAAATGAATTTAGAGTTAACTAATTAAAAGGAATTTAAATAAAGTACGGAAACCAAAATTAATTTAAAAAACAAAAACTGAGAGAAGAGGGCCCGACTCGGAATCAAAAATGAGGTATTTTAAAATACCTCTCTGCCGAAATTTTCACTGAAATGCAGAGATCGATCAGGTCAAATGGCGTATGAATGTAGAGTCAAACGACACATGTCAGTGACATGTTAGGTCAAAAATTGGGGTATGACAATAGTAGTAGTTTTTCATAAGAAAAACGGGTCGCAAATCACTTATAGAATTCTAGCACTCAAAGTACCAACGTCTAGATAAAAGAGTTACATAATGTATGTAATCTGATTTGTCAAACCACATTTACATTAATGCAATGCAATTTACCTTTTCTTTAAGTTTTTGCGTTTAAACTTTTAAGTCTTTACTTGCATATTCTTTACAAATGTATGTCGAAAGACAATTATTTTCATGCAAAATCGGTTTTCTTCATACTAGCCTACCATTCTTCCATCTCTGTGTCTCACGTAAGAGAAGGTTAGCGATCCTAGTCTTTGACCAGGGAACGGGATAATTTCCACTACCGCTCGACTAGAGGGACTCCTAGCAACTTGTAGGGGCCCCATGGAGATGCAGGAGCCACCAGCCGAGCCGGATCGACCAATAAATGATAGGCCAATTGTTCATAAAGCAACCTATGAATATGATTAACATTCATGTATTTTCTGGAAAAAGATTGCACAACATGTCCTAGGATTTCTGGTTTGATCCGGCTTGTAATAATCAAAACTAGTCCTCTTGTTTACCAAAAACACCGGTAAACAAATTGACACGCCTAATCGTATCCTGTTTGTGCAAATTTTTTGGAAGAAACTTCCATAACTTTTAAAAAATTTCTAAGTGTTCTAGTGAAAATATTTCTAGAAAATTATATCTGCTTTATATGAAATTTTTCTGGAAGAAACTATTTGTCTATGCATGCATTTAAGAAATGGTAAGTGAAGACTACATTGCTTAGTTTAATATGTTTTTGATGATGTTCCTTAGCTTAGCTTAGCTTAATTTATGTTTCTGATGATTATCTTTTGGCTAGCATGTTAAAGCACCTTGGAATCTATGTGTTTCGGTCTTGTTGTTTTGTGTCTTTTGAAAAAGTGTCAAAAATCATTTTTAATCAGTTGAATCGACTCAAAAAACAATCTGGATCGATTCACTAAAGTCTCTGACTTTAGGTGAATCGATTCACACCCACTTGAATCGATTCATACTTGAATCGTCTCTTTTCTAATTGAATCGTCTCACAAAACTTTCTGATCTGCACTTGAATCGATTCATAAGTATTTTGAATCGTATCATCTTCATCCTGGGTTCACTTGAATCGATTCATATATGCATTGAATCGTTTCATTCTGCTTGCTTCTCTGCTCTAGTACCACTTGTTGGTCTATATGGCTACATGGTTACCAAGCTAGAGGGGGGTGAATAGCTTTTTGAAAAACTTTTTGGAGATTTGATAAAAATGAATTTTAGTGAAATTGACTGTTGGAAATTTTCTTGAACAATCACAATCAATGAATCAATAAGAATCAAATATATGTTGAATAAGATTTAATCTTAGAATTGAGAGATTCATGATACAAATCTTTTTACACAATCAATTGTTAATAATCCTAGAACAAGGTACAAAACAATACACAATTTCAAACCAAACCTATATGACGATAAACCTAATTATCAATTGAAAACACAATACACATGAATTTGAATAATTGAATTAGTATTGCAATTAATTGATCCAAGTAAAATTGTTTTAACCTAAATCAAATGAATTTAGATTATTCTATTGAGAAAACACTACTTAGATCAAAACTAGCAATTCACTAATCAATTAATCAAATAATCAAGTGCTATATTAAAAGTAAAGAGAGAGACAGAGAGAGAGAGAGAGAGAGAGAGAACATCGATGTTTATAGTAGTTCACCCTTGTTCGTCCTCGCTAAGGGTTACCTCTACTCTACTTGATGAAGTACGCCTTCACCAAGGTCATCCACTATGTATGAAAAGTTGATTACAATGTTTACAAGAGTTCCTTCAAATTAAAGCCCTAATTCTTCAACTCCTATGTAAAACAAACTCCCCCAAACTTCAAGTACCCCTTGAATTTGGTACTCCTTGAATCTTTGGATCCTTGAATTACCCATGCACTCGAGTCTTCAATGCTACGTCCGGTAAACAAACCCCCTTCGACTTCAAGAAAGGTTAGAAAGACCCCTAAGTCCTTTGGAGGTGGAATGAAATTACTCACTTCCTTTGAAGCCTTGATTAAGCCCAATCAGTCTTCTTGAGAGAACCAACTTACAATCCGTACTAGCACCCTAGAGAATCTATACACTCAAAGACAAAGTGATTCTAAGAAAAAGTGTTTAATCTTGAAGAATGTCTGAGCAATGAGTTTTTGAGACCTAGAGAGAATAGATGCAAATGATTCAATAATTTTGGAGTTGTGGGAAAAAGAGTATATATAGTAAAGGGAAAAGAGACTCAATTTTCGTACCAAAATAACAGACTGAATCGATTCATTAAATATTTGAATCGATTCAGACAGTAAAAAACAGAGCAGAGAAGCAAGCATAATGAAACGATTCAATGCAGATATGTATCGATTCAAGTGAACCCAGGATGAAGATGATACGATTCAAAATACTTATGAATCGATTCAAGTGCAGATCAAAGAGTTTTGTGAGACAATTCAATTAGAAAAGAGACGATTCAAGTATGAATCGATTCAAGTGGGTGTGAATCGTATCATCTTCATCCTGGGTTCACTTGAATCGATTCATATATGCATTGAACTGTTTCATTCTGCTTGCTTCTCTGCTCTGATAGCACTTGTTGGTCTATATGGCTAGATGGTTACCAAGCTAGAGGCGGGGTGAATAGGGCACCTATTTTCGATGGAGAAAATTACGACGTACTGATAAAGCCTCTAGAAAGTCATAAACAAGAGGAGAAAATAACAAAGAGGAAAGTGGCCCAAGTTGCTTTGGGTGTGGCAAGATTGGTCACCTAAGAAGTGAGTGTTCAGAGTTGATCAAGTCCAAAGGAAAAGCAAGTTCATATGACAAGTCTAAAGGAAGGAGAGCCTAAATTGCATGGGAAGAATATGAAGAATCATCTACAAAAAGCGACTCCAAAAGTGATGAAATTTCTCAACTATGCTTCATGGGACAAAGGAAGAAAACAATTGAGGTTAGTAACCAAATCTCTAAATCTAACCCATCTTATAGTGAGTTACAAAATGTTCTAGTAGAAGTGCATGAAGACACAAAAGTGGTACTATCTGAATTCCTATGAATCGTATCATTTGTCTAGTGAATCGATTCAAACCTGCTTTGAATCGTATCATATACCTCCTAGGTAATCTGAATCGACTTAATTATCACTTGACACGTTTCATTCCTTATCATACGTTTCTTTGTCTTTTATGGTTTGAATCGATTCAAACATTAAATAAATCGATTCAGACAATTCATTTTGTGTGAATATTAAGTCTTCCCTTCCCTTACTATATATACTCTTCTTCCTACAATTCCCAATTCATTGAATCATTTACATCTATACTCTCAAGATCTCAAAAACTCATTGCTCATACATTCTTCAAGATTAAACACTTTTTCTTAGAATCACTTTGTCTTTGAGTGTATAGATTCTCTAGGGTGCTAGTAGGGATTGTAGTTTGGTTCTTTCAAAAAGATTTATTGGGCTTAATCAAGGCTTCAAAGGAATTGAATAATCTCATTCCACCTCCAAAGGGCTTGGGGGTCTTTCTAACCGTTCTTGAGATCGAAGGGGGTTCGTTTACAGAACGTAGTATTGAGGACTCGAGTGAAGAGATCGAAAGAGTGCACGGGTAATTCAAGGATCCAAAGATTCAAGGAGCAACAAATTCAATGGGTACTTGAAGTTTGGGGGAGCATTGTTTTACATGGGAGTTGAAGAATTAGGGCTTTAATTTGAAGAAACTCTTGTAAACATTGTAATCAACTTTTCATACATAGTGGATGACCTTGGTGAAGGCGTACTTCATCAAGTAGAGTAGAGGTAACCCTTAGCGAGGACGAACAAGGGTGAACTACTATAAACATCAGTGTACTCTCTTTCTCTCTATTTTTTACTTTAATATTGCACTTGATTATTTGATTAATTGTTTAGTAAACTGCTAGTCTTGATTTAAGTAGTGTTTTCTCTAAAGAATAATCTAAATCCATATGATTTAGTTTAAAACAATTTTACTTGGATCAATTAATTGCAATACCAATTCAATTAATCAAATTCATGTGTATTGTGTTTTCATAATTAGGTTTATTGTCATATAGGTTTGGTTTGAAATTGTGTATTGTTTTGTACCTCTTTCTAGGATTATTAACAATTGATTGTGTAAAAAGATTTGTATCGTGAATCTCTCAATTCTAAGATAAAATCTTATTCAAAATATATTTGATTCTTATTGATTCAATGATTGTGATTGTTCAAGCAAATTTCCAACACTCAATTTCACTAAAATTCATTTTTATCAAATCTCCAAAAAGTT
>Ga0228710_1010530_pt1 | contig 12303 bp, 10 predicted proteins | sample MedpolnodulmetaG_FD_177995 | JGI IMG/M metagenome (GOLD analysis project Ga0228710, IMG submission 177995) | Root nodule microbial communities from Medicago polymorpha collected in Santa Monica, California, United States - pink nodules | ecosystem: Host-associated > Plants > Roots > Nodule...
GCTGGAAGCATGTAAGTGCCAAATCCACCTGTCAGAATGATTAGGCTGCAAAACAATATTAGTTAAAATATCACAACACTCCCGCACCTTCTCCTCCTCCCAAGCAAACAAACGGTGTCTCCACTTCCAAGCTTCCCCCTCTTCCCCCCACCCAAGCGAATACATTTCAGCCACCGTTGCCATTTTATTAATAGCAAGATCAAAAAGGCGGCCAAAACTATTCTTCAAAACTAACCCATCAATCCAAGGATCCCACGAAAATAAAGTATGGGCACCGTCGCCTACCTCCCGCCCAACATTATCATCAAACCACCGCACACCTCCACCAGCCCCATTTTTTATATTTATTAAATTATTCCACCAAACGAAATTAAACTGCCCATCCTCTACTATTATACCGCCTACCTCCCCATATCTACTCGCTAAAACTCTATACCACAGACTCCTATTTTCCACCCGCATACGCCAACACCATTTACCACGGAGCGTAAACATTTGCAATAGAAAAATCAGCCCCATTTTGGATCATTTTACCTTGAATAATAACAACATGAGCCATGCTCCTAGTAATCATGACATCAACCTCAGTAGTGTCCCAAATAGTCAAAATGCCGCCAGAAGCCCCCACAGATGGTCTGTAAGAGTAACTGTGATAAGGATTACCCCAAAGCGAAGCACAAAAAAAATCATTAATAATCTCTAGCTTAGTTTCCTGAACACATAAAATCCACGGCCGATAAAATTTCACCATCTTTTGAATTTCTTTTTTTTTTCTCAAAACTCCCCAAGCCTCTGATGTTATAAGAAATAATTTTCATTTATGAACACCAACACTTGAACCGTCCTGAGACTAATTAACAACCAACTGAAAGGGCATCAACATTCGGATGGCTGCCCTCCACACCCACGTCACTTTTCGCTATCTTCCTCTCGATTTTATTAGGTCGTGAGAGGACTTGAAACATATTAGAGCAATCTCCTTTGAATTGTAAATTCATTGCCTTACCAATATCGACAATATCTTTACCACCATTAGATTTATCACGCAAAGAGAGCCAATTTTTCCAATCTTCCCCCGATGTTGTTGTAGAGGAATTAGCATCCAAACATTCTTTATTTTTAGTGTCAATAGAACAAGAAGGGGCTGCTGATTTCTTCTTTGTTTTTTTCAGCATCCGAATTAGATGTTGACGATCTTTAAGCGACATACGAGCAATACGTCGAAGGCTAATAAGTGACGGATTGTGTGTAACTTTAAGTCGTTGTTTCATCCTCTTTTCCTTACTTTTATGCGAGAAAACAACTCCAACATCTCCAAGAGGGCGATCATTAATCCATTCGGTGCTCCAGGGACCCGAAATTGGATGAGATTTACGTGTGTTGGAACAAGAGGTTGCCTTTGTTGTTTGAATTTTACTTGCTGCCTTTATACGGATATCATTGGAATGAGCACAAGGCGATGATGATTGTCCGTTTGAGGGAGCAGACAGCACGGGATCAATATGTAGCAGCCCAGGTTTCTGTTGTAAATCAAATGATGCTGAAACATGGCTATTTGGCGTGTTTGAATGCGCAGCTGAGTTCACAATGGGCTGCTGTTCTGCGTGTCTGAGACAGTGTGCAGCTGTTTGCTTTGCGGCCGAGTTCTCCCATACCTCTTTAAGATCTTGTACTAAAACATCAACTATGGGTTCATCAAAATTCAAATCATCGCGGTGTTCAGAAAATTCAAAAGCGGAATCAGAAGGTACTTCTTCAAAACAAACATCACGAGCAAAACCCGTTTCAACTTCCTCCACAATTTTAATAATATGGTGCTTGTCGTCTATCAAAATATTCTCCACCGCATTGATAGTATCTAGACATTTTGTGCTAACTAAAATACGTGCAAAATCTAGCCGCTCCAAATTAGTAGTGCATGGATTAATCTTTAACATTTTCCCGCAAGAGGAGGAGATAAATTGAAGGAATTTAATATGCCAGACATGTAAATGAATACCATAAATTCAAAGCCAAACACCTCTTTCAGGCACAGTCTCCTCAGTCAGGGACCAAGCACGCATGTCAGTAAAGAAGCAATTAAAAAAATCAGCAGCTACTAGGTAGACTGACATCATGTCTTCCTTACCGGGACAAAATAAAATCACATTATCTCCACCTCTAGGTACTACACGAACGTTAATAAAATGTTAATTCTTAGGTACCTTGAAGTTGGATTGAATACTGATATCTTGTAGGCAAAATTTGTCAAACATTTGATTTTACGTTGGTATAAAAATACGAAATGACATTGAATGATCGGATGAATTGTACATACCCAGCCAAACTTCATGTGTACCTTTGCATTCACATAAATAAAATTGATAGTCATATTAAATTTGTTTGTAATTATTATTGTTTTTACAATTAGATCATTTAAGGGATATAATTAGTTTATGTTTTCAACATAATTTTTTTTTGTTGAAGAAATCAAAATGAGATATATTAACAATGACGATGGTACACTTTAGAAGAAGGTGTACTAAAGAGACCACAATGAGGTACAATCAGTCTGTCATAAATAGAAATACAAAAATAAAAGTTAGTCGATACCCAAACAAAGCAACGAGTCCGACGACCATCTCTGAGAACCATAAACAAAGGTGGTGTTATTGGCTTTCAACCACAAAAATGAGTTATGTTTAACCTTTTTCATTATTTGTAGCATGAGAGTTTGAATGTTATTAAATAACATATTATTGTTGATTGAAAAAAAAGTAATGTAATTTTTTGAGGAAAAAAATAATGTAATTATTACTTAATGAAAAATGATAATTTATATTTATAAATCATAAATCTCAGTTGTGGATTCCTTAACCAATTCTTTCGGGATATCGATTAGATGGACCCAATAAAAAAAATTGTGAAAAAAAGAAAGATAATTGCTTAAAATAAAATAAGTCATTGTCATGATGATAACTATAAGATAAAATAAAATGGAGAAATGAATTTAACGGTCTATTTGAAGCATATAAGAAAAATTTGAAATGTTGGATGTCTGAAAAGTGAAAAGTATATGAAACAAAAAGGATCCACCATTCCAGATCTAATGTCTGTCTTCACTTGACAACACTTCATTCATCTTCTCATCACACCAAACTGCACTCGCTCACATTAATCATGATTAGTGAAAACGGTTACTATTAACAACATCATTATTATCTTTTCCTTCTTCTTTCAAAGTTGAATTGAAGAACGAAACGAAACCCTTGAATTCGCGGTGTGATAATGGAGTTCACTGAATGTTACAAACAAACAGGTCCTTCTTCTTTCTCTCCCAACGCTCGTTTCTTAGCCGTCGCAGTTGATTATCGCCTCGTCATTCGTGACACCATCTCTTTCAAGGTAACATTATTTCATTTTTTAATTTGATAAAATTCTGTCTGGTGGTTACCAACATTACATTGATCTGAGTGAAACTTGACTCGGATCCCTTAAGCAAAGTCTCGGGGTTCGAGCCTTCTAGATGGCAATGATGTGTTTGAGATGGGTGACCCCACTAAAGTGGCCATTCAGGTTCTCAGACGGAGATTAATTATTGGCAAAGCCGGTGGATACTTTGCACCAATGATATGGTTACTAAAATAAAGTTTTAGGGTTCTTAGTTCTTGGATAATTAGATTTTCGAAGAAATTATAGGCAACGAGATTCAATTTTTGATTAAGAACTCAACTAGATAGATACTAGCTAAGTAGAGATTGTAAAATGTAAAACATGAAGCTCATGTTTTAGGATTTTGAGTACTTTTAAGAAGATGTGATGGAGTTGTAGTTGCCACATGAAGTTGTATAATGTTGTAAACAGGAAATTTAAAGTTAAGCGAGTCTTCGAAAATTTGGGTTTACGAATGGAGACACTAAAATCATTGGAAATAGATGGATTTGAGGCAATGCTTGTGGAGATTGTGAACACTTAATTGTGAATGATTAATGCTTCTCAAATCTGAAATCCAACATGCTATGGCAAGAAGTTTGACGCATTTACGCAGTCAGCATATGTTGGATTGAGATTGGACGGTTCATATTTCAATGCAGATTTTTTTTTAAAAAAAAAAAATAAAAAAGACCGAGCTTCAAACATGTACCTTCCGCTGTTGATCCAACGAACAAGAATGTACTGACTGCGTAAGTGCGTCAAATTGTTAACTGCAGACAATCTTGGTTCATGGTCAGCAGTTCTGGATACCGGGTAAAGTTTGGGATATAAAGCGAGTAAAATTATACATGAGTGCTTGTTGAAATTTAAATGCCAACTTAGAACACATGTTGCATGTCATTTTCCTTTTCAGCTCATTTTCCGATTATTACTTTTTACTCTAATGCTTCAACGTTTCTCTTTTTTTCTCTATATGCCAACATATATTATTGTATTTGTGGGTGTGTATGACTCTTTTTCTTGACCTGATAAGTTCACATAAAAGAATACAAGAATTAATTTGGAACTTTAGTGTCTAGGTTTAATGTGCCATAGGTAAATTATATACTTGGTATTGTGCATATATTCCATCTGAGAGATTCCAAATATTTGTTTGTGGTTTTGAATCATTCTTTCCGTCTTATGCAGGTTGTGCAATTGTTTTCATGCTTGGACAAAATTAGCTATATTGAATGGGCCCTTGATTCTGAGTACATTCTCTGCGGTCTCTATAAAAAGCCAATGATACAGGCTTGGTCACTGACCCAGCCAGAGTGGACATGCAAGATAGACGAAGGTCCTGCTGGTATTGCATATGCTAGGTGGAGCCCAGACAGTCGTCACATACTTACTACATCAGATTTTCAGTTGCGTTTAACAGTTTGGTCACTGGTAAACACAGCTTGTGTGCATCTGCAGTTGCCAAAGCATGCTTCTAAGGGGGTTTCCTTTACAAGAGATGGAAAATTTGCAGCGATTTGCACAAGGCGTGATTGCAAAGACCATATAAATCTGTTATCTTGTCATTCATGGGAAATAATGGGCGTGTTTGCTGTTGACACTCTAGACTTGGCTGATGTCGAATGGTCACCTGACGATAGTTCTATAGTAATATGGGATTCACCACTTGATTACAAGGTAGCTACTATCTTCCTAATTCCTATTTTTCTTTCCTAACCCCTGGGAGACTTGGTAAACATAAATGTGATTCAAAATATTCCACTGAATTTAACTAGTCTGTGAATTTAAGGAAACGCTTATAATTCCCATTCTATCTCAATTCCAACTGTTAATGGAATGGAAAAAAATAGCATACCATTGTTTGGACATTTTATGGTGAAACAAAAGAAAGTTTTCATACCATTGTTTGAGAAGTTGTCGAAATGGTAAAAGCTTTGTAGTTAAATCTTATATTCCATAGGTATAGAATATATTCCCTTACCCCAGGTCCATTCTATCCTATTTTAAGCAATTCAAATTCAAATATTCGCAACTAGTGTCATTTTGTTTTGCTTCTTTTTATCCCTTTCTAATAATCCAAACAAAACCTAAAGTAAACACAACAATTATCATGTGTACTATCCTGTTAAACAAACACTTACTACTTTGCACCACACTAAAAGCTCGTATCTGCCTAGTGTGTATACATTGTAGTTTCATTCCTTCAAGATTGGACCGGCCAATGGCAACTTACCATGTCACACAATTGAAAACAATTAGGCGGATCATCTTAAGCCACCAAATCAAAATCAAAATAGTCTATAATCAAATTCAAACACCTCTAAAGGAAATGTTAGGGTCCAATCCTAACATTTGACCAAATATCCTTTGGGAGGCCAAATATCCTTTTTTTTAAGCCCCCATTTCCCTTGTAAGACTCCATGGCTCAGACATCCTTCACATATTTGCCATCAAGGTTGGCAAAAAATCCGTCACCGCAATATACCATGTCAGCTATTTGATATCAATGTACAATAGACATGGTAAAAAAATCTAAAATTACATAAACTACCGTTGTTACTCGAAAGAGAGAAAGAGAGGATACAATACAACTCAGTGGTTGAAAATTGTGATTTTTTGTCACGGTTGATTATTCCACTTTGATACCATGTTTATAAATTGGATATGAAAAATAGTTGGAAGAGCAAAATAGAGAGATGTGGAGATAGTATTGGAATGTCATAAGTTGAAGAAAAATTATTTTAAGTATTAACAGCTCATAGTCCTCTCCTCTATTGGTCATTCATCTTTCCAATCAAACTCAAAATTACTGGTATATCACATTGAACCAGTTACTTACTGGTATATCACCCATAATGTTTGGGTCAACAGATCCTTATTAGTTTTCTAGACCCTTAACAATCATGTAAAGCTTAAGCTTCCCTGAGCTATGATCAGGGGAAGGAGAGTCAACGGACAGGGGAAGGAAGGTTAAATATCTACAATGTTCAATAATATAGATAGAACCACAAGCATTTTATAGAGAATGTTTCATGAATGGCGTTGCGTATATCAAATAATACAATCTTTCATGCATGTATTCTGTACGTCTACTCTTGTGTTGCTTATATCCTGTTTTTTTAGACTGATGGTCATGCTATAAAGTTCATGTTAGCAAGTTATGCTAAAGCCTTGGTCATTTTTGTTTTATACTTAGGTTCTAATCTATTCTCCAGACGGAAGGTGTCTTTTCAAGTATCAAGCATATGAAAGTGGATTAGGAGTTAAAAGTGTGTCTTGGTCTCCCTGTGGTCAGTTTCTGGCAGTGGGTAGTTATGACCAGATGCTGCGAGTCCTGAATCATTTAACTTGGAAGACATTTGCAGAGTTTCTGCATCTATATGCAGTCCGTGGCCCTTGTTATGCTGCTGTTTTCAAAGTATTTCTTTTTGACACTTTTATTGTTGATGGTGTTGCAGTTTATGAAAAATTTATTTACCATGTCCCTGAAATTGCAGGAAGTAGATGAGCCTCTGCAACTTGATATGTCAGAACTGTGTTTGAGCGATGATTTTTCTCAAGGAAACAATGGTAAGCATAAGTGCTATGACCTTTTTTTATTACAATTACACTGTTTTGAACGACCCGTCATGGTAGGAAAAAGTTTCACATGTATTGTTGGTTTATAACTTTCTAGTACACAGTTCTTATTTTTATTTGATTTAAGCTTTTTGGACAGTTGGTCCATGAAACACATTCCTTTGTTTTCTTATTTTTCTTTCTCTAACCAGATTCTCCAGAACGACCCTTTAGAGTAAGGTATGAGGTCATGGAAGTTCCAATCAATTTACCATTTCAGAAGCCTCCTGCTGAGAAACCTAACCCCAAACAAGGAATCGGTAAGCTGTGCTTCCTCTAACTTTTGAATGCTTCAAATTATGCCCTTCCTTGCTACATAATGCAATGATCACTCCAGGGTTCTTAATTCAATTATTTGCATGGTAAATAGGAAGAAATTGAATTATTTCATGTGGATACTTTTTTCTGGTCAATTTGATTTTTGGTTTGTATAAGTATTAGCATAAAATAGAGCAGATCTGGATGCAAACTATTTAATTCAAGTGACCCTTAATACCGATATATCCTTTCATGTTTAGCGTAAACCTTATCTCCAATGATATTGTTATGTGATTCACTGGCAATTTCTAATTTTACATTTTCCTTGACTTTTAACATCAGAATCTCTATCCATATATTCTTTCTTTGTTGCAATTCCAAGTTATTATTTCCTTTTGATTGATTCTTTAGTTCTTCATATTCTTTATTGATGTTACCTTGGTTTCTGCAATATCACTTTGATGGTTATGTATCTTGTACATATCAGTTTCTTTTCAACTATACTTTACCTAGACGGACTGAATCATTTGGTTGCCTCTGGACTTAATCAAAGCCTTCTGTCATTAGCTTTGCACGATGGCTCTTGGCCCGCCTGACAAAACTGATTTTTCTTGCAGGCTTTTTGTCATGGAGCAATGATAGCCAATACATATGTACTCGCAATGATAGTATGCCTACAGTACTCTGGGTATGGAATATTCGACAACTTGAGCTTACAGCAATCTTAGTGCAGAAGGACCCTATCAGAGTGGCAGCTTGGGATCCGACATCCACTCGCCTTGTTTTCTGCACCGGAAGCACACATTTATACATGTGGACCCCATCTGGTGCCTTTTGTGTTCATGTTCCTCTACCACAATTTTCGATAACAGACCTGAAGTGGAATTCTGATGGCAGTTGTCTACTTCTTAAGGATAAGGAGACTTTCTGTTGTGCTGCTGTACCCTTATTGCCAGAATCTAGCGAATACAGCTCAGATGAATGATGCTTACATAGAGTAAAACAAAGTTATGGTAAATATGAACAGCTATCTTTATCTTTGTGATTCTGGTAGATAAGTGTATCTTAGGGTTTAAGATCATGTAAAAACCTTCAGTTGTAAATTCAAATGTCATGACAATGTTTCTCCTGTTTGTTGGGTAGGATATGCTGATCAATTCATTTTTAATAGGCGCAATTAAGCAGTGCTATGTAGTGAGAGTTTTTCTTGGCGAAACCTTTCGTTTTGCATTTGGGAAAATTCAAAAGGCTGTCTCAGCCCTTGTTGTACAAGCATGTATTAATACCATTCTCTTTTAATGCTTTAGTTTTATCAAAAATAAGAATGTAATGTCAATTGTGATAACATTTATTCTAAGGTAGCTTATAGAGTGAAGAAGATGATTGAAAGTCATTCCAAACTCTTACAATGATGGGTGCCGTGCCGCTTCACATAATGTAACTCGTCCTTTCGATTGAGACAATGACTTGACTGGTGCTGCTGGTTTGACAAAAAACAAGAAAAGCAAATATTAGAGCCTTAAAACTCAACTAATATCCATTTTTATTGGTTTTTTTGGTTGAATCAATATGAATCATGTCACTGCCTCGGTCATAAAGTCATAGAGGACCATAAACTTCTACCTAGATGTGGTGAAAAAGTTCTACTTAGATGTGGTGACACTGGTCAGAAAACACCGTTCCACTGTATATCACGTATGACACTTCCGGACTTATCTAACAATGCCAATATTGAATTGGTTGCGGTGCTCCCTACTTTTCTAGTATTGATAAATGTATGCTTGGAGATGATATATTATATGTAGACACTCTAAATTTTGAAGTATACGATGCAAAAGAAACTGATCAAACTTTGTAAGGGATCTTTGAGTTGGAAGTTCTTCCTTACTTTGGATTGGGGCTATATCCCCTCATCCTAAATTTTTTATTAGCAAAAAATAAAGTTGTTTACTCTAATTTTTTTTACAATGTTTACACAATTAAAAAACACAGCTCTATTGTGTATTGCGACCAGAAAGTGGCCGGCTCAAATGCAGCGTCGATGCCCCTTTTCTAACTCTAGTAATAGAGTACCCTACTCTATTTGTATAAGAGATGCGGCCAACATGTTTTTTCCAAAACTATGTGGTTCACTCCCTTATTTTCAATTGATATCGGAGAGACTTTAGGACTCTATCATGTGATTCGGTGGATATACGTGACCTACAACTCAAATGTTGATTTTGAGGTTGATTCGAAAATAGTAGCTGATTACTTTAATAGAGGAGGGAGATATGTCACCGAATTTGGTCTCATTATGGATAGTAATATCCAATTTTGTAGCTCTTATTTATCAAACTCATACTTAGTTTATTAGGAGACAAACAAATGAAGTTGGACATCAATTAATTTTTTTTGGTAGTGGACACATCAATTAGCTAAGGCAACCAGATCCTTCCCTAACTTCCACATATTTATTTATTTATTTTCTTTGATAAAAGCTTCCACATTTCTTTATGAAATGTATTACTAATATGATTAATAATGAAATGATATAAGTTTTCTTTTTAAAAAAAACTACATTTTTGAAGTGTTGAAATACACATTATTTTGTTTTAGGGGAAAAATATACACATATTCCACGACATAAGGATATTTGGGTGAAAAAAATCCACGAAATATATCAGTTGAAAATATTTATAAATGTAATTTATAAAAAAATAAAGATACATGTACTTTTATGTCATTTTATATTTATCTCTCATTTCAAAAGCTAATTTTACCAAACAATTAATTTCAAACAGCTAGTTTTTTCAGCTATAAGCTTTCTACTCCACAAGCTAAATATGTGAAACATCCACCGTTAAGATGGTCATAATAATTTTAATTCAATTTTTTTTTTAGAAATTTAATTCAAATTAGTTTAAAGTAGTACATGAAACTTGTTTTCTTTTCTTTTCTTGCCTTAATTTATGAGTAGAAATTGATGTAAAAATAAAATAAAATATCTTTGAAAAAAGTAAACATCTAAAGTCTAAAAATATCTGATTGAGTCAGGTGTTTGTAAAGGAAAATGGATCTCTCCTCCGTCTCCACTTCGTTCTCTTCTCTCTCTAAAACTCCTCCTTCATTTTCTCTCTCAACTCGTAAAAACTCTCTGCAACTACTGTTGTTGCGATCCCACCTTCCTCAGCTCGCGCTCTTTCGCCGGAACCCGATACTACCACCACCGTTTTCCCGCCAAAACCGTCTCCCATTTGCACCCGTTCGGGTTTCCAATCAATCCGAAAATGACGACGACGGTTTTCTCCTCGAGGACGTTCCACACCTCACCAATTTCCTTCCCAATCTGCCGGTACCGTTTTCTCTTCTTTCAACACTGTTTTTTCTATGACACTAACACCAGACACAACATTGCAGTCAAAATTTGAATTAATTAATTAATTAATTGAATCTATGTGTTGGTGTCAAATTTCGTGTTTGAATTTTACGAAATTATTAGTACTGTTAATTTTAATGGAAAAAATGTGTTGCATTTCCTAAAACACTCTTATTAATAGTATCTAGTGGAGTAGTTAAATGATTTAAATAATAAATGTTCTATTGGTATTAAAAGAGACAAACAAGGATTCATACCATATCATATAAAATCAATGCATTTTCAAGTCATTAAGATGATGTATGTATTACTGAGGTTGATCAAGCTTTCAGAAGTATTGTCTTTTAGCATATGGTTATTCTCAATTTCCTCCTCCATAAATCAATTTTAACAATTTTGTTTCTTACTGACTCACTCATAATTTTTGTTCCATATGAGGTGCATTTTGATTGCAAAAGGATTAAGTTGGTGCGTATTTTGATTAACGAGCCTCGTTGCATAAGTTAACAAGTAATGGACCAAAACGAAGGACAAATATAGAGTTTTTGACAACCTGTTTTGGCCAATTTGTTAAGGGGTTCGGTAGTTCTTTAATATTGTGTGTTTGATTATACTGTTTTTGTCTTTTAGTTGTGACAAGAGGATGTTTTGTCCTCATGTATGTATACCTATTCCTTCTTCTAACCATATTGGTGATTTCTGATAGTTTCTGTTTTAATTCCTCTTTTGCAGTCATATCCAAACCCACTGCAAACCAGTCAAGCTTATTCAATTGTCAAGTAAATCTACTTCTATGCAATTTGTTTTAAAATGTTTTGTCATTTTGCACCGTAGATTTGAAGCTTATTAACTGATTTCTAATTTTTTCCAGTTCCCAAATTTTTGTTTCTTTAAATTATTTTATTATCAAATTTGTCTATAAACCGTTTTATGCTTTCAGGAATACTTTTGTAAGTCCAGAAGATGTGGTTGCACAAACTGTGAGTGGCCTAATCTTCTCCCTTGTATGTGAATTATTTTCTTTTCTGAATGATTTACGTCTCTCTCTTTTATCTTAATATATTTCAAGCAATGTTTCATGTTCAGATTGTTGTTCAGAAAAATAGTTCTAGAGGAGTTCATTTTCGCCGTGCTGGACCTCGAGAAAAGGTATAAACTATAAAGCATGGAAAATTTAGTGTCCATTTGTAATGTTTAGAAGCTGACGATGATGTCTTCTAATATTAGGTTTACTTCAAGCCAGAAGAAGTACGTGCTTGCATAGTGACTTGTGGAGGATTATGCCCAGGAATTAATACAGTGATCAGGGAAATTGTATTTGGCTTGAAAAACATGTATGGGGTTGAAGATATACTTGGGATTGAGGTGAGTTTTGTGAAATTACATTTTTTTCGCTATCTGTTAAAATATCAATATAATACTCCTTCCTTTCTTTTGTTAATTGAAGAATTAATGCACCATTCAAATTTTTTTTTTGAAGAATTAATGCACACTACTTGTTTAAATTATTAATAGTTCGGATAAATTTGATTTTTTTTTAGGCTTAATTGCAGTTTTAGCCCCCTAACTTTCCCAAAGTTGCGATTTTGGCCCCCTAAGGAAAAAAACTACAAAACAGCCCCCTCAGTTTTGCAACTGTAGCAGTTTTGGCCCCC
>Ga0228710_1010531_pt1 | contig 12301 bp, 5 predicted proteins | sample MedpolnodulmetaG_FD_177995 | JGI IMG/M metagenome (GOLD analysis project Ga0228710, IMG submission 177995) | Root nodule microbial communities from Medicago polymorpha collected in Santa Monica, California, United States - pink nodules | ecosystem: Host-associated > Plants > Roots > Nodule...
TAAAAAAAAAATAATAATATATATATATATATATATATATATATATATTAATAAACGTGAAACACCCCGCACAAGGTGTGCAAAGGGTGAATCAACCAAAAATATTTACACAAATATGAGCCACAACAAAGAACCAAACTAAACAAAAAAGCTAGTGAACACTCATACACGATAGAGGATGTTTCCTACTTGACAATTTAACTAAATTTAACTAAAAACAGTAAATTGAGGGATTATTAAGAATTAGTTGCAGTTGAAATAAAATAACTTGAAACATAATGATGATAGACGGTTAGGATTTCCTGAATCCCTTTTATGTCATTGTTTGGCAACAGTATGGCCTAAAATATCATATGATGCTTCATCATCACACATGCACTATGCGTCTGGACATACGCAAGCAATAGATGCCCCTTTTTCAGCAACTTCTGTTTTCCGATCTTCAGTGTGTGTGTCTGATGACAAGTCATCTTACGTTATTTTTCGCATGTTTTTCAGCCATTTTTAGTAGGTTTTACCAGCAGAACAGATGAGTATTAGAACAATTGTCTATGATTTCGGGACATTTGTAATGTATTCTATATTTGAGTCTGTAAGTCTATTCTTCCCGAACCATAGCAATTCTTGGGTGTTTTTGATGTAATTCACGAAGAAATCATGTAAATCGGCAAAGCAAGAACATCCGCAAATTAGTGAAGACCTTGGGAAGATCAAGAATGAAGATTCAATAGGCCTCAAAAGACTTTACAGAGGGAGAAATTATGTTCCCATGTTCCAAGACATCTTATATGGAAGCAAACATCCAAAAGGACGGAAAAACAGAGAATTAGGGCCTAAAGCAATGATGTTTGTACAATTATTTGGTGAAAACTTTTGTTACAATTTTCTTTTTCTCATTTTTTATTGGTCAAAAATAATAGAGAGAAAAAAAAGAAAGAGAGAGAGTAAGCACATAATGTGAGTATGAAAGATAGATGTTGAAGTAAGCCATGATACTCAATCTACATTGATTGGGTTTGGTTTTGTATCATTATATTGATATAAATATATATTGTGAATATAAAACAATAAGGCACTTATTTGTTGATTTTCTTTTGTTTCAAAATAATAAAGTCCCTAAAATAGTTAGTTTGTTTAATGGAACATTAAGTATAACTTAATTGTGGGACCCCATTATGTGAAGCTTTATTGTGAAGTGGGATATGATTAAAGCATGAAGACTATTATGTGATAGGTTGATGATCACATCTCAAAGATCATGGATTAAGATTTATTAAGTTTTCACATAGATATAAATATTAGGAGTAATATTTATATTGGATTGACCCACCATAAGAATACTACATAGTTAAAGTTATGAAAAGTGTCATAAGATATGCTTATAGTGATAATGGTGTATTCTACCCTTTGACCTGAAACCACTATGTACCCTAGATGTTGGAGTCGATCGTTTTATCATCATACAAATGTTGTTTGTAACTGAAGTGAATAAAATAGTCACAAGGAAGGGGGTTTGAATTGTGACCCTTTAAAATTAAACATGTAACTTAAAATTGATTCTCAAGTTGTTTACTTGGAATAGTTAAGTTAGTAGTCTGACTTCAGAACGTTCTGAAGTTCATACGCAAAAACTGCTTAGTAAAATAAATGTGCAGGTGTGTGTTGTGTATACTGGAATTAAAGAATATAGAGAAGAGAGAAAGAACACACAGAGATTTATAGTGGTTCACCCAATGTGGGCTAGTCCACTCCTCACAATCTTGTGAGAGTTTCCATTATGATGCTTGAGATAACTTCTCAAATCCTGCACCTTACAATCCTTGTTCACCTGAACATTTACAACTATGTATTCTCTAAGCCTCAGCCGGCTTGCACCTTCGTGCTAAGTTACTCACTTAGACTTTTACAACCTTTGCTCAAACTTAACAGTACCCCTAAAGCTAGATGAGACTTTCTTTTCTTCTTGCTAAGTTACCCATTTAAACTTTTACACCTTCTGCTCAAACTAATACTTTAGTACCCCTAAAGTTAGATGAGACTTTACAAGATGTTTGAAGATTGAGTGTTTGCAAAAACACACAAAAGAAGAATGGAGGAAAAAGTTATCTTTGAAGAGATAATAGAAAGAATTGATTTACACTACAAAGAGATATAAGAATCTCAGTGATGATCAATTCAGAGAAGAATGGAAGGAGAACTTATCTTTAACAAGATAAGAAATAATTGATTTACACTACAAGAGACAATTTGAAGTCTCAGTGATGATCAATTTGAATGTTAAAGCTTCAAACACATTTCAGATGTTTTCTTGTATGCCTTGCAATGGTGCAAGTAATGTTGAGCCTTTGATATCTATTTATAGAGTCTTTGGGCTCATATAGCCATTGTAGAATGTCCAATGGTGTTATGCCATGTATCCTGGGTCCCAAAAGCTTTTACTTGAAATTCTGAGTGAACATTCTGATCAAAGATGAACTTCAGAATGTTGTTGTGTTCTTGATGATCTTCATCTGGGTTCATCATGATATTCATATGGGTTCATCATGTATGAATGAACACATGAATTTATGGGCCTTTCATATGCTTTTCATATCAATTTCTGGGCAATATCCAAGAGTAGTGGCTTTTCCACATACATCAGAAAGTTGTTGGATAAAGTTGTTTCGAGATCTGCCTTAGATTGTGTGCAGGAGAGATAAAGTGGATCTGCAATCTTCAGGCCCATGCTTTGAGAGATATGCAAGATACTGTACAGTACCTACTCCCTTATGTGTCTAACTCTTATTGAATCTGACTTGATCTTGCTTTTTGCTTTTGCTTTTGCTTTTGCATTTTACCTACTGTACTATTCACAGTTAAAGCATGTGCAGAGCTGAACATTCCAACCATCAGAATGTTCCATCTGTTTCACTTACGATGATTTGTAAGACTACCATTTGATGTAATCAAATCCTAATAGTGAAACAACACGGAAGAGCAGTGATTTAAAACATCTAGGATGATATTCCCTTTTGGAATAATCCTAACACTTCAATGTTTATAGTCTTAAATGAATATTGAATATCTTTTTTGACATTAACCTTGTAAATGCCTTTATTGCTTGATTGATCCATGTCAATGTACTTTATTGGACATTTATTCATGTCACGTGTACCTTGCATGTTCTTGATAATTTTCTTGAGATTCTGGGCTTGTATAAGGACAACCTTCTGAACTCTGCTTGAACATTCTGATCAACTTTCTGAGCAACATTCTGAACTAAGAGTTAGTGCATGAATTCAAATGTACTTTGATTTCTTGTATCTTGGTATGATTTAAACTTTGTTTGTGTCTTGGTTAATCACTCAAGAACGCACAAATACCAAGAACTATTAAAGTTCATTAATCCTTTAATCACCATAGATGTCTTTAATGATTTCTTGATCCAAAGTCAAAATCATTGTCTGCATAAGATATGTTCATGTCACATCTGTTCTTGCATGTTTTTGGTGTGGACATTGATTTGTGGGTTTGCTCTATTGAACCTTCTGAACTCCTTCTGAGTTCATACATAAGAACTTCATAATTTTTCTTCTGGGCTCCTTCCTTTTTGACGGTTGTACTTTGTGCTGAACATTCTGATGTTCTTCAACAAGTTGAACCTTATGAAGGTTGTTTATTTATTTCCTTCAAAAACTACTTGAAGCATACAAATGAGAGATCATTTGTTTTGACAAACAAGATGATTCTTTCTTTGAAGTCCAAAAGAATATTTCTTTCCACCTAGTTCATCATTGCATGCAACCGATGACTTTAAATATTCTTGTTATCCATGAAGTAATCCTTTATTATTTCTGGATATATTCAAGGTTAATGTTCATGATTATTATGAACTCCATTCATATGAACATTCTGATCTCTGTTCATATGAACATTCTGAACTCAGAACTTCTTATCTTCAGAAGCTTTGGAAGTGTGATACTTTGAGGAGGTTTTGAGAATCTTCCTAGCTTGTATGCATATTTCCTTTTATCATATAACATAAAACTCAATGTGAGTTTTGTCACATAACTTCAAGCACACTCTTGTGTAGCTTGTGATGTAAGTTCTTCCATCATGATTCAAGTTCTTCCATCATGATTCTTGAGCTATGAATCTTCATGGAGATATGATCTTGTTGTTTCAACTGATGATATACTCATTCTTTCATTGTTGAGTAGATATAATGCACTTATCAATATGGGTGGCTTCTATCTTATCCACTTATGTGATTCCTGTTCTTTTAACAAAAACTCAAGTGCAAACATCTGTAGATCACCATTCATAAAACTTATCATTTATTCCATGAGGTTTGTTATCATTAAAACATTCATCAAAAAGATTTTTGCTTCAACAGTAACAAGATGACTATAAAGTTGGTTGATGGGTACTCCACGAATCATGCTGAGGGACATGAGTGACCTAGATGGAATTTGCCACTCCTACATAACAAGAGAAATGTCTAAGGGTCCAATATTGAACTGGACATTGATGACATCTATGCATTGTGTTCAATAAAGACATGAAGGCAAACTGGTAATTATACACATGAACATTATCATAGAAAGGTTTCGTCATATCACATGACATTCTCGTCACTTGGGTAACAATGATGTGTTGCCAGATACCGCTCACTGTTTATAATATTAAATATGTGATTTAATATTATTGCCAATGTTACAAGAACCTATAGGGTCAAGGACAAATAGATGAGATAAATAAGTAAGTAGGATTTATTTATTAAATAATAAGTGAGACTTATTTGTAATTTGAGACTTATTAGTAATTAAATAATTAATTAATGACTTATTATTTAATTTATGAAAATAGAGAAATGCGGTCCACCATAAGGTACGGTGCGTTTAAGTGAACTATCATAAGATACAATGTAATAAGTGTTTAGCTTGTTGGCCACACAAGTGGTTCTATAAATAGACCCTTGTGGTGAAAGTTTTGTGTGCTTAACCTAATTCACAAAAGTTGTGAAAACCTAGCAGCCGTCTCTAAATCTATTCTCTTTGAATTTTCGTTGGAATTGGCTAGCACCGGTCATCAGAGAAGTTATGATTGTATGGACTGAGTAGAGGCATCACTACGTTGCTTTGCTCGTGATCAAAAACAATTCTACTACAAAGGTTCTACACTTCAAGAGGTAAAAACATGAATCATTACAATGTTTAAGTATGTGTTGCGTTTGATTTGTGATTAATAATTTAATTAAGATTTGTTTCAATGGGATTTGTTCCGCTAAGAGATTAAAATTTTGAAAAACATCACTTGAAGTCTCTTCAATAGAGATATCCAAAAAATTTCACAAAGCGATTGTATACATATCATTTCTCTAAAATGAGTCTCACATATAATGCACAATAGGAGGCAAGATATCTATATAAAACAGTACAATGAATTATGATATCATGTACACTAGGAATGGATTTATTGGGCAGTAACCATAGTATTGCATCTATTAACCATTTATATGATTTTGAGGCCAATTATTAGAGATTTTGGATCTATTTCTACAAACAAACAAAAAATTGTCTTTTGGCTCATTTGATTTGAGCTATCGAGTCGAACCGAGTTGTTTACGACCTTTAATCGAGTCGAGTCGAAAATAAAGTTTGTACGAACTCGAGTCGAGTTTTAAATTGATCTAATATTTATCGAGTCGAGCCGAACTGAATGGTTTTTCTAAAAATACTATGTATTTTCAGGAGTCTTACTGCTGCAAGTATACACTTTCTTAAGTGATAGTATAAAAAGATCGAACCCACATCCACAAGGATTGGGGTGCTATAGCTTCCTATAGCTTTTCAACGATAAACTTGTTTGTGAAAAAATAAAATAAATCATTTGATTTCACAACAAAACAAATAAATATTAAAAACAATAACATGAAAGCAAGTAAAAACACCTAGAATTTCTCAAAGATGAAAGTATGGTTAAACAATGATTTAGTTATGACAGAGCCTTGCTACAATATAGAGATATATATATAGCTTGATATAACTTCCTAGCAACTTAGTGGCCATATGGGTCTTTCAACACAACCATTAAGTTAAGCATGAGACGATACATCGTTCTGGATACACTCACAGTACTTAACATTAAACATCACTAGGTTAGATCATCGGTATCTCTCAATCCAATAAGAGGCTGAGATGTGGCCTATGTCAAGAAATCTAGAAAGATATTTGTGCATCTTTAGGTTTTTCAAAGATCTTGTTTAAATTCAAGCAGTCTTTCTTGTTCTCATCTCCATGCAAACTGTTTCATTCCCATCTCCTTTCAGTCTCGGGGAATTTGGCAATAAAAAATAAAAATGATAGGTTTGCTTTTAAATATTAGCGTTAAAATATTTTGTTTAAAAGAAGCGTGAAGTTGTAGCTCTCAAATCTTATGCAAAGAATATCATAATCCCATCATGTCTAAACTACTAAAGGGGTTTAGCTCATGATGACCTTACCCATGAAAACATAAAATAAAGAAGAAATAAATGAAGACATGAAAAGCTAGATGAATGGATAAATAAGAGTTAGAAACTGATTACACTCCAGCTTAAACATCACCAAAGTAATTCTAATTATAATTCACTAAGAACTAGCACTCATGCTCATCTAAGAGGAAGATGAGATGGAGGGAGAACTCTATTGGTTTCTAACCCTAGCTGGAAATTGACCTCTCAATTCTATGTAGCAAAATTTGAACCCTTGACACTAACATGTGGTTGCACTTTAAAATACAAGTCCAGCCACTACAACTGACGCCCTTTGGTAATTTCTCGTATGACGTGTCCTTGTCTTATCTTCTTGGAATCAACATATTCTTCTATTCCTCATATACAATGATTGGTGCCAACTTAGATAACTTAGCCCGTAAGAAATGGTAGACAAGGTTCCCAAGATATCATACAATTGTATGACCGTACTGGGAGATCCACAACAATATATCTCCAGACATGCTCCAAGCGCTGCATCTTCATACATCCAAGTTGTGAAAGAGTTCACCACAACCAGCTAAATCCAAATGATTTTTGTAGGCTCCATCACAATTAATCTTGATCCACCCCTCTCGAGGTCTTTTCCATCCAATGAAAATAGTGTCACTTTGGTGAATATTGAGAGGATCTTGGGTGTATTTCTCTATGTCTTCAACCATCTTAAGAATCTTAAAAGTTGGGTCAATTTGGTGCTGAAAGTCATCCTCAAAAATAGTTTTGTTCCTCCCCATCAACATCTACAAACACACCACCATAAAAATTGCTCTCCACTTAGTATTTGTCGCGGTGATTTTCGGAGATCAAGTTATTGGTTAGCATTGACTCACAAATTTTTAATTCACCATCGAGCTTTAATTTTTCCAAGGGAAAGAGGGAAAAGTTCAAAATAACCCACATTTTTTTTAGAGATTTAAGGTTCGGGGGTTAGTTATGTAAATGGAAGGTATTAGCACCCTAAACGTCTATAGTATCCTATAGGAACCTCTTGCTTTTATTTATTTTTGGCTAAGTTTATTTATTTGCTTAAAAAAGATTAATGTGGTGAGTAAAAAGAAAGAAAGTGTTTTTTATTATTTTTTGATTTGGAAAGACAAGTGTCTTTTGCCTACGTACCCGCGAGGGATCAAAACCATGTAGTTCGGCGTAAAAAGCCGAGTGATTTGTTTGATGTTTTTTTAATTATTTTTGAAGAGGTTTTAAAAATGAAAGTCAAATGTCAAAGAGAAAATTTTGTTTGGTGTTTTTTAGTTTTAGAAAAAAAGTTTAAATATGATTAAATGCATTAAAGTTTGTATTAAAGAAAATTAAATGAAAAAAGTCTCTTGATAAGAATCAAGTTTTTTAGAAAAGGAACTCTTTTTTGAATTTTTTTTTATTTTAAATATTTGAATGTTTTTGTTTTTTTTATTTTATTATTTAAAGCCTAAAAATTAAAGTGTGACGATAAAAAAAGCGCGAGAGATTTTCATAGTGACGTTGGATCAAAACGAAAACCTCTTTCCCTTGGATAATAAACTAACCTAATTTTTTTCATTTTTAATACATAAGAACTAAACAAATAATAAAGTAAAGACAATGCATATTCTTTGATTTTTTATATATTACAACTTCCTAAAATACAATCTAAACATGGATAATAAACCGAATAGGAACTATGTTCTTAAGAACATTCTTAATTTCGAAGGGACATTGTAAACCGGAGGGACTATGGCCTTAAGAACACTCTTTAAATCTGATGGGACAGAAAAAGAGGGAGAAGAAAAGAATAGCTCGTCAACACAAGCTAAATGAGGGAGAAGAGAGAAAAGTTTTTTGACAACTTAGAGAACTTTTGGTGTCTTTTGAAGTGTGGAATGAGAGCTCTATTTATAAGTTCAAAGGTTGATGAAATTGGAAGTTAGAGACCGCGTTTGATTAATGGATTTGATGATGATTTATGGGATGGAACGCATTTTGGAAAGAAAGAGATGACCCTGAAACTTGGCCACTGATTGTGGCATGAAGAAAAAAAAATTGGACCCCTTTGGACACTTTTTGGACTATTCTAAGTAATAAAAAAAACAGAAATTAACGTAAATTAAATAAAAAACAAAATAAAATAAAAAACTAATAGAGAATAAAAATAAAAAAAAAGACTAAAAATATAATAGAATAAAAAGCGGGCCCGAAAATGGAAAAAAATGAGTTATTTTAAAATATCTATCTGCCGAAATTTTTTCTTTGAAAAGTCAAAGAATATTCCGGGTCAAAGAGCGTGCGAAAGTGGGATCTTATGTCAAAAATTAGGGCATGACAGTATTAATACCACGCAGCTGATGGTTGTTATTCTTAAAGATTGAATCCCCACAATTAAAAGAAAAGATTTAGATATTTCATTCGTAAGGACTAACCTTATCCATATTTGGGTTTCTATAGGGAAGTCTTGCAAAACATGAATAATGGTTTCGTTGTCTCTGTCATAGCTAGAGCACGTGGGGGAAGCTCCAACGCCCCATTTCTTACGATAAGTAGTGAGTAGCCGTTCATGAGTCGCAATCCACATGAATTTCTAAATTCTATGTGAGCCTTTCCAACTCAATAAGGCTTCCAATCTCCCTCAATGGGCTGAGCTCTAGCATTCATAGAATCACATAAACTTTGAGTTGTGAATTTCTCAGTGTTGGTTCCTCCCTAGCCAATCATGTCATGTCCATTTGTGTCCTTAGGTACAGGGATGAAGAAAACCTGAAAAGCAAAGGCATGAGGTAAGTTAGAAGTAAGGAAATTATAATTTTGATCTCCATGAGGAGGTTACCACATCCCTCAGAGTGTGAGTCGTGTTGATGCTAGTTTGGTTAGTGACGGAAATAAGAGAAGTTCCACTAAAAATTCATTTGTCCAACCGAAAATTGATATTGTTACCGTTGCCCAACTGCCACATAATATTATGTTGAAATTGATCCCACTAAAGCTTTCCACAAAGGAGAATTATAAGGTTGAGAATTTTTTGTTACCCTGATGTCATGGTTCCTTCCATACTTACTACAGAGAACCTTACATCAAAGGTCATCTGGTTTGGTGATCAAATTTCAAAGCATCTTCATTGGAAAAGCGTCATTCATATGGTGAGGTCTCTTAATACCTAGGCTACCCTTATTTTTCGGAAGATAACAAATGTGTCGTCTCAACATATGAGGTTTGCGTATTGGTCACAATCTCCCCATAATGAGCTCCTTTATATTTATGAGTCATGTTAACCTGTGCCCTTAGGGCACAAGTTAAGAAGTTAAAAATGAAATTAAAACATAAATATTGTTTTGAAAAGATAAGATTTTAAATTTCTAAAACATGGAATGCACAATTTTTATAAAATACTTGTGCTTTAAAGGCACAAGTTAGCATTTCCCTATATTTATATATCCACTTATATTGTTTATACAACTTATATATATAATCTACGAGTCCTAATATACATTATTAAACTTTTTTATTTTGAATTTTTGTTAGAAACTTTATTGTGGTTTAATTTTATATATAATCACTAAAAATATTCTAGCCCCCTATCGATAGCTTTATGGATTTGTCTCTCTCTCTCTTTAGTACTTGCATGGAATTAGCGTCAATCTATTTACATGAAAATTAAAAATGCAATCGGTAAGTCTTATCTCAACCGTAAAATATTAAAATTGTTAGATTGGATATTGGTGTTTCGGGTTAGACTTCGGATCACACTTTTATGTGTGAGAGTTTTATATCGTATTTGAAACTCCATCTAGGAATAAAGAAATACATATGAATATTTGTTGCAAGACTTCTCAACACTCCTAAAAAATATATCCTACGAACAAGTTTATGACATTTCACATATCAACAATTCAATAAAGAAATCAACAAATTTGTCTCTCGTGCTAAGACAATGCTGTAAGATTGGACAATCTTACAATACTGCAAAACTCGTCTCTCAACAAAGACAAGAATGGAATCACTCTATCGATTTGAATAAATAAATATATTTTATTTTGTTAAAAAACAAAAAACCAAAGTAAAGAGAGGAAGTACCAATATACCATCATGATGGCTAAAGACGAAAATGGAAATAAGTAATTTCTAATAACTCATAATAACTTCTGGATTAAAAACGGTTCATTCATTATTTTTTATTTTTTTTACAAGGTTCATTCAATATCTTTTTGTGTTAAACAGTTCAGTCATCTTCTTTTTGTGTTAAACAGTTCAGCCATCCTGTGAAACTGTTCAGATTTTTGTTTTTTTAAATAACTTTTTCATGTTTTAGTTTTAGTCCTTAAAAATAAAATGGGATGTTTTTATCCTCCCAAAATTTTTCCTTTCATTCTTAGTCCCAAATGGTCAATTCCTAACATGTCCAAGTTTTGAAAATCTATTATATCCAACCTCTGTGTTCAAAGAAATTTCAATGACATAACCAAATTATGTTTATTGGGGACCAAAAATGAAACCAAAAAAATTGGGAGGATCCCATTTTATATTTTAGTAGTTAAAATCAAAATTCACTATATTTCTATGGACGAAAAAATTATTTAACCATTTTTTATTATATTTTTTAAATGAGGAACTAATTTGTACCTTTAAAAATTCATTTAATTCCACGTAGTCACTTAACCGACACATCATAGGTTTAATGTTAGAAGCTGATTCGGGGACCAAATTGTCGCGGTTTAATTTTGTAAATGACTATACAGGTTCTTTCTATTTTTCAACTAATTTGGCCCCTATACATTTGCTAGGGACCAAACTGGTTTATCACTCTAAAAACATATATGAAGTTGTGAGCAGATATGGTAATATTTTCGAGGCTTAGTTAAAATGGTCCATAAAAATATCCAGAATTTCTTTTTTAGTTCTCCGGAAAAATCACACTTTTTAACTCATAACATTTTCATTTAGCATTTTTAAAGACAAAAAATGCTAACAAAAATTTTACAAGGACTAAAAATAATGATAAATTTTTTACATGGACTAAAAATGCTAACGAAAAATTTACGATGACTAAAAAGTGCGATTTTTTGTAGGAACTAAGAAAGAAATTTTGAATATATTACAAGGATCGTTTACTTTTTTAGTAGATAAACGAAATGACAAATGATCATTTAAACTCTCTCACACACATAAATGGAATACCGATCATGGTATCCGACGTAACTTTCAGTATATTTTATCAAGTTGAGTTTGAGCCTCTGAACTTGGAACCATTTACTCAATTATCTCTTTTAAAAAAAAATTATTTTAGGAAACTAAATTAAACGCCATAAACCCTACAAAATTAATGCGCCAGATTTCTAAAAATAAACATAATAGTGACAGTGATAGTATTGCATATATATTCTATAAAAGCTGAAGGAATCAAACATTGGCTCTTAGATTAAAGCAATCATTACAATGGCCTTGCAAATTTACTTCTCAATCCTTTCCATAGCTGCTTTGGCTCTATGCACTTCAGCAAATCACAGTAAGATTTCATTTTACATTTATCATGCTTAATATGAAGAAATTAAGGGTTAAATAAGTTTTTCGTCCTTATAAATATAATGAATTTTGATTTTAGTTTCTAAAAAATTAAACTGAACGTTTTCATCCTCACAATTTTTTTTATTTTGTTTTTCGTCTTTAATGGCCATTTTATGTTCATATAAATGGCGAAATTATAACTCTTTTATGTTCAAATTGTATCCATGTTATGTCCGTTTATTATATTCGACATTTATATATTCATATTATGTTTAAAAAATGTCAAAAACACGTTAAAATTATATCCATTAAGGACCA
>Ga0228710_1010532_pt1 | contig 12301 bp, 9 predicted proteins | sample MedpolnodulmetaG_FD_177995 | JGI IMG/M metagenome (GOLD analysis project Ga0228710, IMG submission 177995) | Root nodule microbial communities from Medicago polymorpha collected in Santa Monica, California, United States - pink nodules | ecosystem: Host-associated > Plants > Roots > Nodule...
TAATTAATTATATATTTTAACCTTTTTTAATTAAATATAATTAAGTTTTAATTAATTATACAGATTTATAAAATAAAAAAAAATGTTAACTGTCTTCTTCCTTTTTTTTTAGGGCACTGTCTTCTTTATTCTTCAATTACAACATGCCCTTCTTACCCCAAAATTGTGTTGTGATTTGTTGAATTAAATTAGCCCTTTTGTGTAACTCCATTCCAACGTGTAAAAAATGTCATATACACCAACAGCAAAATAGAAAATCAAAAGATGGAAGAAAAAGGAAGAATTGGTAGAGAGATCATGATAATAGAGAGAGATAGTTACGGAGGAAAACGGTTACCAATTCACAACAAACAAACAATTAAGTAGGTGTAGGAAAAAGTGATTGTAGGATGGAATTGGGGTCACATGTGTAATAAATCATGGATGATATTGAAGAATTATGGAGTAAGAGGTAGATATCGATGGATGGAGAGAAGACGGAATATGAACAGTGAATTGAGAGAGGGTAAAATAATAATTCTAGTGTTAATCATGATAGGATAATTCTAACCCACCAAAAACTAAGGATAAAAATAACAAAGTAGGATATGATTAAAAATAGGTTAAACTTATCATTTCCCATTGGCGCACCAAACAACGGGTTGAGGCAGGATATGATAATCTAATCATATCCTGTCTCATTATCCTGCGCACCAAACGGGCTCTAAATGTATTTGAGCTTTCTAAACCTTTGGTAACATCAATTGAATTAGATTGGACTTGGTTTTGTGAATCGTATCATAACTTTTTGAAAATAGTTCAAGAACATGAATTTTCCGAAAACTCGATTTCTCAAAGGAAAAAGTGTAGGACTAAGGTTGTGTAGTATTGTTATGATTTGTAAAAATGTTTTGGATGGGATTCATGGACTTTAACTTAGTTTTGTCTTAAAAACTTGAATTATTTGGAAAATGGTAAAATGATACGAGCTTTGCAAAACTTTGTTATTTGAATGAATTGGTATATGAAACGTTGATGTATACACTACTGCACCCATATGTGATTTGTGTATATACTTAGTTGAGACTTCCAAACGTGTTTGATTTGTTTTGTCGGATAACTTGGAAAATGAAAGAAATGAGACAACTTGTCGTAATTTTGTGATTTCTTAGAATTGGCCTAGGATACTCATATGTCTAAGCTACTATGAACATATGTGAGTAGTGCATGTGTTTTGTTGAGGCAATGGAATGTGTTTGCTTAGTCTTGGTTAAATTCTTTATATGTCGACTTTCTTTGTAAGTGTTATCATTTTATGATAATTTAATAGTGATGATGTTGTTGATGTGAATATGCTAAATGTCGATTGTTGATTGTGAATTTATACATGTATTGAATTATTGTTGAATTCTTATATGCAACTTGATGATGATAATTTTGGTGCTTCCATGTTTGAAAGGTGTTTGTTTTTGGTGATGATTATTTGATGAATGATTGGTGATAAACATGTTTATGTTTTGATGTTGATTATGATGATGATGAATTATGTTGTTGAATTATTACATGCAAATGATGGTGATATTGATGGTGAATGCATGTATGCAAAATGAAGGTGTGATTTAAGATATTATATCCAATGGAGGTGAAAATGATGGTGAGTTTATTGTTGAACATGTGCATAGTGAGTCATGTGTTCATGCATCATAAGTCTTAGGATGTTTACATCCAGTGGAGGTGATTTAGGATATTTATATCCAGTGGAGATGATATGATGTTTTTGTTGCATCATGAGGTGACGACCTTTGTTGGTGATGGTACCACATGCATGTAGGAGTCGTGTCTAGGCGCATTATATACATTTGGTGAATTTGTTAAATGCGTCATATTTGATTATGTGTTTGGTGAACCTTGGTGATTTATGTGCATTGGTGAGTTTGGTGAATTGTACACTTGGTGATATTTGGTGAATATGTGAAGATGTGTACTTGATGATGTTTGTTGTTATTGGTGATACTTGTACATTTGATGATTTTAATTGATGATGTTTATTTCGGTGAAAATAATGAAGTGTGATTTATATGAATGTGATTTTATGATCTTTTGACGACGATGACTTTCTTGCTTATACTTTGAAATGATGACTTGTATTTGTTGAGTTGATTTGACTAAATGAATAATAAGGTGTGTAATCCTTTCATTGATTGATGTTCATAAATGATGAGCTTATATCGATGACTTGATTAGAGATTAAATATGCTTGCTATGCTATGTTAGAATTGTGATAGCATGATGTGTATGGAATGGGGAATAATATTCATGTGATGTTAGTATTCTAGGAGAGATCGGTATGTATATGTGTCATGCGTGAAATCCTTGAATGATTATGCTTGTTTATGCTTAATTATGATGATGTGAAGCTAACCCCCAATGGTCGTTCGGTTGACTGCCTACCTATTTGTATGAATGAGTAGACGGCGTGCAGGAGTAGCTTGTTGTTTGCCTGGTGAGTGCTTGAGGATAGCGGAAGCTTCTTCCGTTATATGTTTTTGGAGTCTTAGTATAGGGTTCTGATTTAGGATGTCGGTCTTTCTTTTATTTTGGTGTTGATTATGTTGGTGAGATTTTACTCACATGTTGAGATTGAAGATTTATTTGGGTGATGTATTTATGATGTATATGACATGACTATTTGGAGATGTATGCTATTTATCCGTTGCGACGTTTTTGAGAATTTTTTTTATTATGCATGTTTTGATAACTATTGAAGACGTGACGTCTATTTCTTGAATATTTGTATTATTCGCGTGTTTTATCGCTTTAATAGAAGCAGGTCGTTACAAAATTCTCCAATGCTAAACTCATAACAATAATACTTGATACAAAATTAGTGTTAGACTCTTTAGAGGAATCATTCCTCTTTTTATAAGCCAATAAGTGGTTTTTTCTAAATTACCCTCTCTTGATTAGGGGGTAATTTACCCCTCATGATATCAACCAATCAAAATGTAATATGCATAGGCAGCATTAAATGTCAAATAAACGAGTTAATTCTAAAATAATAAAAAAAAGAGTCAATTTTAATCCTAAGGTAACTTTTAATACTTTTATTTTTTATTTAATTATATTTAGGTGTTATAACAATTAAAATTTCACATCAAATTTCACTACAGGGCTTATAACAATTAAAATTTCACATCAAATTTCTTTCATCCGGATGTCCTTAAATCCATTAGTTACATTCATAAAATTTCGTCCATTCCAGAACCCAGAACACCCAGAACGTGAGAACAAAAACATTTCCTTCATTCCAATTTCTTCTTCATTATGCGGTAGTCTTTGAGTGTAATTGTGTTTGTTATATTTTTTTAATATTTAAATTTATTCTTATATATTTGTTACATGTATTGAAAATTGAGGGCATTTTTGAAAAGAAAAAATCCAGCCCAAAAGAGTTAAAAGGGGGTATTTTCTTTATATATAGTATAGATTAAACTCAGTAGTTTTTTTTTTGTTGAAGAAATTAAACTAAATAGTTTATATTTAGGATAAAGAAAAGAATCGGTAGACTCCCCGTTAAACTAAATATAAATTGAATTGTCTGAAAATAATAAATTTTACGACATAATATTAAATTTATAGTTGAAGTAATTAAGATATATATTTTCAGTTTAACTATTAAAAATATTCTGATAAATGGTGTAGTTGGAAAGTAAATGTGATATACCTATTTTGGAGGTCATGGAGATACATCCAAAATTGAGAGAGAGAGAGGGAGGGAGGGAAGGAGAGAGAGAGAGTAATTATAATATTCTTTAGTGTCTTGATTCATTTCATTACCAACATCTTAGATTACAATGGCATAATCGAAAGGTTCATAAAATTACACAATGAAAAGTAATTAAAAAAATTACAATTATTAGGTGCAACACAACAACTAAATGACAACTCTATATTATTTTATAAAAAATTTATTGCATAGATTTGTTGCCAATGTAAGGACTCATTTTTCATTCATGACATAAGTGTACTCTCTCGGATATGGTGCTCATATAATCAGTCCCTTCACAAAACTAAATCTACATTTATTGTCATCGCACCTATATATTTTAGTCCAACTGGTTGGACAATCTTTAACTGTTTTACAGTCGATTAAGGCTGTAACAATAAAATAAAATAAAAAAAATGTTACTAAAATGACATAAAAATAATGTACAACTACAAACTAAAGACATAAATTTGAAAAGGATGAAAAAAACATATTACCATCACTGCTCTTTTCCATATGAAATAGGAAAAGAAATAAAGTCATAGCATACAAAAACTTTATAGTCTTGGAAATATTTTTCACTTTTTCCATGTAACAATTATAATATAATTTGAGCACTTTATAGTGTATAACCCATGTTGTACTTAAAAAAAATAAAAAATTTAGCGCTTAAGGAATTTTAGAAAACCCTCTATAGAATTAAAATATTTTAAATGTCTCTTATGTATATTAATGTGTTGTGTTTGTCCCTTTAGAACACTTGCTAATTTTGTAACATAAAAAAATTTCTAATCATTAGAATTCATTATTTTTAATTAACCTTTCAACCTTTAATGACAAACAGAGAATCTTAAAAATTAATAATAAAGAATAATCATCATGACAACAGAGTTATACACTAAATGAATGTATTGTAGGAGTTTTTTATCTATAAAAAAATTTGTTCAGCAGGAATGAGAATAAATTTTATCGTTTAATGATTTCATCAACATTTTTTATGGACAAAGACGTGGTTAATCATCAAGATGAAACTTAGACCTCCCGTTGCAGTTGAGACTTCCAAGAAACCCATATCCTTTGTGATCCAATCATAAATATAATATTAAAAAAAATAAAAAAAAAAAAGTATGTACAAGAGACTAGGCCACATCAAAACCCTCAAAAAGACAATAAAATCTCAATTACATCAAAATTCTCATTTACATAAAATCTTTGATTCACGTTGATATACAAAATAGATTAAGACTTATGCAACCACATTAAGTTTTTAATTAATTAGGTTTCAAATTGATCCTTTTTGAATTCCTAATTTGATTTCTCCATTAAAAAAAATATAGAGTAAATTAAACTCGTTTCCCCTTAAAGATGCTTGAATTACATTCTCATTATGTCTTATGTTAAAATACAGACGTCTCCCTCTTATTCAAAACATATTAGAAAACATTTCACTCCCCTCCTTTGAGAGAAGCTTGAATTACATTCTCCTCCCCTATTATATTAAAATCTACACTTTACTCCTTTAATATTTTATTTATTTATTTGTAATAATCTAGCTAAAAAATTAATCTACCACACTTCAAAGAAAAATAGTATTTTGGGTACATTTTAATACAATCAAAGTTCCACAGTGGCATATGCTTTCACTAGGTCGGGGGTTCTATGAATTTTTCTTTGATTCTCATGTGGATATGCGCACAGTATGGGCAACATGTACAATTAATTTGAAGCCAGGAGTGCTTAGGTTATTTGAACGGACGAAGGACTTTAACATTCACACACAATAGAAGATACATACACAGGTTTGGATTCGATTGTGGGAATTAACACAAGAATATTGGATGGAGAGAACTCTCTATAAGATTGCAGGGGTTGTCGGGACTCCGTTGCTAATTGATAACGTTACTAAGAATAGACTGCTTGGGCATCACGCAAGGGTACTGGTGGATTTGGGTCTTTCCCATGAAATTTTCTATGAAGTTATGGTTGAACGGGAGGGTTTCACATTCCCAGTAGCAATTGAATAAGAGGGGCTGCCAGAGTTTTGCACCCATTGTAAGAGCATTGGCCATAATGTAACATCTTGTCGATGGATACATCCGAGAAACGGACAAAGTTGAGAATCCAGTTGACAAGGGTAAGAAACTAGTTAACTCGCAGAGACAGAAGCACAAGCAAAGATGCACAAGCAAAGACTCCTCAGACTGCACACACCTCCATAAATTCGGCCTCAGACTCCTTCATCTTTGATGTGCAACATGTGACCGATGATATTCCTCATTGTGCTCTGTCGACTAGTCCGGTGTTGGAACAGGTTCCTCAAGTAGCGCACGTTAACTTGCATTCGGATGTAGTGGAACAGTCAAGTCCAGAATCACGGGAGGTGGTGGTGGTTCTAGGAGTTTCCGATGCGACTGTTTTGCTCTCATCCTCAGTTGTGCATGTAGGTGTGCATGATTTTTATATTGACTTAGTTTCCTCCGCTTCTGCTACGGAGGAGTCACTGGTTCAGCAATTTGTAGCACAAGATGATGTGTAATCTAGCCCTCCAGTCTCTCCACTCCCTGTTGAGAGAGATTTGTTAACTGATTTAGAGAGGCTGAAACATAATGACTCCTCGGCTATCGTGACACATGTCGTGGGTTCAGATGAAGATGGTAACATGGTTTTATTTGTGCATGAGAACACACATAGCAGTCCGAGAATACATCACGACTTGGAATTATGGCGTCGTATTCGTGAATATGATGCAAAAGCAGCCGAGATGCCATTCACACCGGTTTTCTCAAAGAAGCAGAAACAACAGATTAAGAAACAATTTCATGTTGGGAAGCCTTCGTAGCAAACTCGTTCTACGGGGTATACTTCTCCAACTGATTTGGCGGCTGTTGTTAACCGTTTTTTTTATTTATTTTTGGGTTAATAGTGTTTTACCCCTATAAAATAGAACCTTTTGGTTTTGCCCCATGTAAAAAAAAATAGATTTCGTCTTTGCAAAATAAAGATTCTTCAGGATTGCCCCCTGACCCCTATGACTCAGCAGAATCTCTCAAGTCACGCTGAAGTGGATATTTATTTTCATTGGCCACATGTGTAATTCATTTAACACATCATATTTAATTTAAAAAAAACAGAAAAATAAAATTTAAAAAATATGAAAACTAATTTTCGGAAATTTTAAAAAATCGAAAAAATTAATTTTCAAAATACAAAATTCAATTGTTTTTAATATAAAGTTCTGGAATAAAAAGTCTAAAACTCTTTTTTCAAAATAAAAAATATTTTTACTTCAAAAAAAATATTGATTTTTCCAGAATAGATAAAAAAAATTTTGAAATATGAATTTTTTTTTTACTTTTTTAAAAAAATAGAAACTTATCTTATTTTCCTGAATTTTTCTTTTTTAGAAAAAGTAAACAAAACTTTTTTATTTAAAAAAAATGAACTTTTTTTTATTTCGATTTTATTTTTCTAATTTTGGTTTTGTTTTGGAAATTAAGTTCTAAATTTTTTTTATTATATTAGAAAATATAATCTGAATTTTTTCTAATTTTTTTCATTTTCAAAAATTAATTTTCAGATTTTCTTTTTTTTTTTAATTATAAATGACGTGTAATATTTTTTTACAGGTTGCATCGAAAAAAAATAATGAAAAATGAAAAGAAGAAGCCAAATCAACGCCAAATAAGAGATTCTGCTGACTCAAAGGGCTGAGAGGCAATCATGAAGAATCTTTATTGTACAAGGATGGAATCTAAATAATTTTTTTTTACAGGGGGCAAAATCTAAAGTACCATATATTACAAGGGGGTTTAACCCTTATTTGAAAATGAATTTTATACTCTAAATAATAAAATTAATAACAAAATATTTAAATTTAATTATCATTTTCATTTAAATAATAAAGAAACCGAATTAGGTTTTCTTATATGGTGGTTCAAATTTATTTTTTTTCGTTAGGTAGTCTAGTGGATAGAATTCACCTTATAAGGTGAATAAGTGGGGTGCCCGGGGTTTAAACCCCGGCCCCTGCATATAATAATGCATTGTCCTACCAACTGAGCTATGCTCATGGGACTGGTGGTTCAAAATTAGTATATATGATAAAAACATTTATTTATGTTAAAATAAATTAAAGTGTAGTGCATATCCTTATTTATTAATTTTGTTAAGTCTGCAACAACTTAACCTAATTTTTCCTCTCCACTAATTCCTTATTAGGTTTGTAACAACTTTATCCTAAAATTTTGGCTCTAAATTTGCATTATATATGTTTTTCATTTCTCTCTCTAATAGCCGTGAATATTTTTCAAAGAAAAATTTTAATAGATATCTTAATCCTTATCCTTATTATTTATTAATTTTATTAGGTCTGCAGCAATTTAGCCTATTGTTTCTGTAGATGTTTTTTTTTGACAAGTTGTTGTACACTTATTTAATACGTTTACAAACAGAATACCCTAATTTTCATGCAAACTTGGCTACCCTAAATAATTTGTTAGGAACCATGAACTGCATTAATTTTTGATGTTTAACTATAAAAGTAATAAATAAAATTGACCCGTACAACAATATAATTTTGTATTCTTTTTATCTTTTTTCTTTATAATTTTTTTATTATCATTTGATTGTAATATTGTATCTCTAATAATCTAATTTGCGTTTATTGATCGACCCATGATCTTACGGGTTAAAGATTATTTATTGGTCTCTATTATAGCCGAGAAGACCCGTGCGTCGCACGGGTCAAAAGTCTAGTTTAATTATTCAGGGAGGAGGTTGTAATAGAGGAGGGAATTGTAAATTTTAGTTTTCAAGGACAGAAAGTATATATTTTGATATAAGAAGGGAGAAAAGTGTATTCAAGCTACTCTTAGTAGAGAGGAGTGTAATTTGCTCAAAAGTATATTGACACACAAAATATATATTTTTTGTTTTTTTTTTGACCAAAAAATAATTTTGTATTGATTAATTTCTTTTTCAAAGAATGTTGTAATGATTTTTTTTTAATAAAAAATAACTTGAAATTCCATAATCTTTATCTTTTATAATAAATGTTAGATAGTGCTGCAAGTAGCCCTAAATGATCCTAATCCCGCCTTTTTTGTTTAGCTTAAAAAATCTTTATGAAAAAAACTTTTACATAGATTTGAACTAGAGAGCTAATGGCTTTGTCTTGAAAATTTTGACCACTAAGTCACTAGCAATTTTCTAGATTTAATTTTACTTCCATTAAATCATATCCAATATTAAATGCCCCTTTTAGAAAACTATTAAATCCTTTTTCGTTTCCCACTATCACATTATTCATGATCCATTAACCACCTATTAATTTTACTAACACAACCCACACGGTTATTACTATCAATGAAGGTGAGAAAAACACAAGAATGGAGGATCCATTGTGTTAGCTTTTTCTTCTTTTTAAACTAGGTTCAATGTTCAGAGTCTGATAGAATTCAGATTCAAGAACAAAGTTCAGAGTCTAATGCAGAGGATAATGTAAAGAGAGAGAAGAGAAAGACACAAAGCAATTATACAGGTTCCATCCACAATCCGGAAGTAGTCATGTCCTCCTTGCACTTCCAAGGAGAGTTCACTAAAATCAATATCTGATTATAAATGCTCAAGCACAAAAGCAGGAGACTTCCAAATACTCAAGCACAAAAGCAAGAGACTTCCTATGCTCAAGCACAAAAGCAAGAGACTTATAGACAAACACAATTACACAGAAAAATGTTTGAGGTTGAACACTTGATATACAACCAGTGGTATTCACAATACAAATCAGATACAGACTCTTAAGACTCTAGAATTTCTAATATATGAAAGTTGTTAAGAAATTCTAAGTGAACTTTGATGTGCAACAATTTCAACAGAGTTTAGACACTAGTAAATTGTTGTTGACTCTCTTACAATCTTCAAGTCTTCACTCTTTTATATAGAGGTGTGAGAGATACTTTGATGATTGCCATCACATCAAAAACGAGTCGTTGTTGAAGCTTGATCATGATATGTTGCTTGATTTGGTTATTGTCCTAGGAGGGAACAGTTTCAAATGCATTCCTTGTTTGGAGAACAACCAGTGTAGACGCAACTGTAGCTTGTACTATTGCAGACATGAAGAGTGGAGTAGTGGTTGTACAATTGTACTATGTCCTTTTCTGCACTCTTCAGTGGATAAGTATCCAATGCCTTCTAATTCCTCTAAAATAGTCGTTGCTCCAGGCTTCTATTCCTTCTGCAATGATGTGTCTTTAGAATAACAAACTTTAAATAACTGCAGCTTCAAGTCTTCAGACTCTGATGAACTTCAGTTTCTGATGATCTTCAGACGCCTGATGATGTTAGCTTCTGATGGCATCAGACTCAAGTAGTCTTCATACTTTGTATTGCAACATAAGTTTCCTTTGTAAATTCCTTTGCTCTCTTTTGTTATTTCAGAACCAATACTTGAATATAAGACTTACAAATTTTTGTTTATGGTCCTGCACACCTGAACAAATATTAGTATATCCAATTGACATTTTAATACCTTGTTATCATCAAAACATTAGGTGGTAATGTTAAACACATTTTGTTCCAACAATCTCCCCCTTTTTGATGATGACAAACACTAGTATTAATGGTCAATTGTTGTTAATCTAATTAACAAGTTGACTTTAGGGTCTGAGGTTTGTAAGGTCCCCCTGAGTCTGATAGTTCTTAAGGTGAGGTTTGTAAGCTCCCCCTGAGTTCTATCCAGGTTAATAAAATTCATTTTAATCTTAAAAACTCCACTCAGAAATAACTTCACATGAAATCAGAGACTAAGAGATGATAAGTAGGTTCCCCTAAATTAATTTTAATGTTAATTTAGTGGGCTCAGAGCCTAAATGTACTATATCCTACTCCCCCTTTTGTCATCGACAAAAAGTATATAAAAACAAAAGAGAAGTAAGAAAAACATGAATTAAATCTAAGCAAAAAATTAGAGCAAGGTTGAAATATCAATTAATAACCATGAAGTATCAAAGTATAACAACCAAAATAAGAAACATAAACAACAAGACAAAATATGATGTGTGCAATCTAAGGTGGTTGTTGTTTCTTCATCATAGCCATCATGTCAGTCATCATTGCCTTGAGTTCTTCAGACTGTTTCTTCACAGTATTTTCCAAAGCTTCTGACCTCTTTGCTTGAGCTTCTTGAATTTCTCTCAGCTCTTCTTTCATTTCAGCCATTTGTCTCTTCAGAGCTTCAGTAATCATCTTCTGTTCAAACAGATCTTCCTGAAGTTTATGAACTTTCTTCTCTTCTTCAGGGTCTTGCATCTTCATCTCCTAAACAACTAGCTTCTAAGGCTTGACAAATACTTGAGTCAACCATGAAGTATCAAGATCTTCTTTGATAGACTGAGTTATTAGTGAAGAGAGGTCCAGGAAGAATGAAGAGTCTGAGATATACATTCTTTTCATTCTGACTTCCACAACTTCCACACTTCTGATAACATCTTTGAACCAATTATTGAGGGCCTGATTCTGAGCTTCCACTAATAATCTCTGCAAGTCACAGAAGACTCGGTCTACAACTTCTCTTAGTGCAATCAACTTGTCTTCATAATTTTCGGTGTGAATTGGATCATTTCTTGACTTGACAAGTTGATTTAGACCCTAAAAAATGTTTTCACATACCTCTCTCAGAGTGGTAGATTGTAGTAACAGGGTAGGAGGTGGTGAAACATTGATTGGTTGAGGGACAAAAGGTGTGGGTATGTCTTGGTTTATCTGTGATGTGAAGGCTGAAGGTGTGTCAAGTTCAGGTTCAAATATTGAAACAAATGCTGAGAAGGAACCTAAATCTCTGTCAATATGAATAATATGTTTATCTTCTTCATCAGAATCAGATAGAAGTATGTTGTCAGATGTTTCAACAATTGTTGGATTGACAGATGGTTCAAGAACAGATTCAAGAATAGATGATTGGTTGAGTAAAGTGTCAAAGGCAGTTTGTAAGGTATTCTCAGGTTTGGCAGCATTGATAGGTTGGACAATATAGGTTTGGTCTTCTGATACTAAAATGTTAGTATCACAGGCTGATTGTTCATATGAGGTAGTATCAAAGAGTGATTCTAGGGGTGAGTCTGGCTTGAAATCTGGATGAATAATCATGGTAGTACATGTTTCAGAGGCCATTTGTGGTTGGGTCTCAGAGGTTGTTGTTGGATTTCTGAAACAACAACATCAGGTGATGTCTCAGAGGCTGTTTGTGAGTTAGGTTGATATGAAGGTAATTCACCATGAGTGTGTGAGATTATGGTTTCCAACACCGATGAATTCTCTTCATATTGGGGTGGAAAGGTTGATGATGATGATATATCAGATGCTCTAGCTCTAGAAATCTTAGAGAAAACTTCTTCTATTCTCTTGGTTACATCTTTTAACCTATCATCTACATTCAAGTATTCATGACATACCATAGAACCTCCATCAGGTTGTAAAACTTGAAGTGGTTTTACATTGAATGGATCAGACTCTTTATCATTATCAGGCTTAGGCTGAGGTTTGGTAGATGGTGGG
>Ga0228710_1010535_pt1 | contig 12300 bp, 9 predicted proteins | sample MedpolnodulmetaG_FD_177995 | JGI IMG/M metagenome (GOLD analysis project Ga0228710, IMG submission 177995) | Root nodule microbial communities from Medicago polymorpha collected in Santa Monica, California, United States - pink nodules | ecosystem: Host-associated > Plants > Roots > Nodule...
ATAAAATTTTCTAGATGTTAATAGAGTTGTTTTTCTTTGGCCCAAGATCTATCTTGGAATTTGAAGGCACAAAGATGTTGCTGAAGAATAGAACAAGAAAATTGCTTTTCTGACATACATATGTTCATATTGACACATGTAAAATATGTAAAAGCCCCCAGCGGCAGTTAACAACCGTTTACCAAGCCGCAACAGTTAACTGCCGTTGGGTTCAACGGTCGTTAACTGCCGCTACACCCAGCGGTTGTTAACTGCCGCTACGTGTCTAGCTCATTTTCCAGTAGCTCTCCTTCCATTTTTTCTTATGCAAATTTGTTCCTAACCAAATCCTTTGATACCGAAACAAATTCATCTAAAATTTTCATCCATTAACAAAATCCTTTGATACATAAACAAATTCATCCAATATTTAACAGGATAAAATTAAAACGCAAGAAATAATATAAAAGGTATGTCCGAAAATGCCATAGAAATACGAAAATGTACGGAACGTGTCATAATTGTACATCACCATCATCATAGTCAAAAAGTACATAAAAAAAAGTCTAATCACAATCAACCCTGCTGCCTACCATGCCTCTGCCCCCTGCGCCGCCTGCCAATCTGATACGTAAGGGTAGGGCGATCAGTACTGGCTATCCGACTCACCTCCTAGACAATCTCCTCTTTAGTCATCTCGCCGCTCCTGGCCAAAATATTATTAGCTATATGCACCACATCCCGAATGATCGTCAGTGTGTCAGGCATCTCTCTGGCATGCTCCTCCTCTATGATCTGCTCAACGTTCACCGCTCTGGGAGGAGATCCTTTATCAGGTGGGAGAATACGAGGGTGAGAGGCTTTGGCATACCAAGCCATGTAGCCAGCGTCATGATGTCATGGTCTCTGACACCTATGTACCCAATGAGGTTATAACCACGCTTGATCGTCTAGCAACACAGTGGTCAGCACCTGCGGAGGCATCTGAGCGATAGAGGACGGATGTCTGGGAACGTCCTGTACAAACTCAAACTGCCTCTTTACCCGCTCAGGTAAATGACAGTACACCATCTGCTTCCCGCACATCAGCCATCCCGAGTAAGTTCACAAAATCTGAAAAGGGCGCACTCCTCTGTGATCACCATAAGTACAAAACCTCACATCATCCACCTCTAAGCGATCAAGCCGTAAGCGGTAATGGTGCACATCATTATGCCCTCTGCTAGTAAGCCATCTCCCAGCACATGGTCTGTCAGGCTTCCAACTCTTGTCAGGGTTCCTTGGGTACGGACCTGGAAAATGCTCCAAAATCCATCCCTGCAACGAAAAAAATAATACACAAAAATAAGTATTCGAGTTAAATATTAAATAAATCTAATACATTATAAAAGGTTCACAGAAATATTTAAATTAAATCCTAAATAAATGTAGTCGAACTTAGGAAAAGATAATCTAACATGATGATAAAAATTATAAAATAAATGGAGATAAATATTAAATTATTACCATAAGAAGAGTCGTACAACCAGCCATCGTTCTGTTATTCAAACAAACAAAATCATCCAGATAATCGTACAAGTAAGTTAAGATCATCCCTCCCCATGACCACTTCTCAATCGCCTGCAAGTCCGCCATACAATCAAGATATATCAAGTCGATGCGTCTGTTCGTTTTGTTAGTGAACAATGCACAACCGACGAGATATAGAAGAAAACTTCTCACACACCACTGCCTCCTCCTGTCTCTCTCCTGCATCTCCTCCCTCGTCTGTAGGTTCTCTAGCCGTCTAGCCTCTGTCAGGTGGGCTTCATAAACCCGCTTCAGTGTGGGATAACTGATATGACCAGCAGACTCAGTCCTAACCTCAGCCCTAGCAGCAACATCTGACATGCCCGACAACCTGGTCATCAAATCAATCCCACGGTCCTGATCCATTACCTCGTCATGGTCCAGCATGCGACCCTGAATAGGAATGTGGAGGAGATTATACACATCATCCAAAGTTATCGTCATCTCCCCACAGGTAGATGAAAACTACTGGTCTCCGTGTGCCACCTCTCGTAGAGAGCACGTACCATGGCATGTGTCACAGTAGAATACCACGTGTATATCAAATGATGTAGGCTAGACTCCTCCACAGGATCCCAAAACCACCTCAAACCCTCCTCCGGCTTACCAAGCTCTCTCAGCTTTCTCCCTGCATTTATACACTTGTACTCCCCATCATACCACATCTGAAAATCAAATTAATTAAGACATTGTCACTACAAATAATTTAAACACTTACGCTACATTCTTAAAAAAAAATTATACACTTACGCTAAAGAATTTAAATAATTTAAACACTTACGCTAAAGAATTTAAAGAATTTAAACACTTACGCTACATTCTTAAAAAAAATTAAACACTTATGCTAAAGAATTTACAGAATTTAAACACTCATTTAAATAATTTAAACACTACCGCTACTAATTTTAAGCACTTTAAAGCATTTAAACACTTACATTATGATGGTTCACCCAAAGAGGGTTCGCCACGTGCCTCGCGTAGTCGGACAACAATGTCGTGGTCTCAAGACCTCCAGGAAAGGGAGGCCCTCCAACAGGGTATGGCGGTATCAACGGAACACGACGACCTTGTCGCCGCCGAGTCTGAGGCTCAGGCTCACCCTCAGGAACTAGATTATTTGCCTCAAGATAATCCGCCACAACATCCTCTGCCACCTCCTCATCATCAGCCTCATCCTGCGGCTGATAAAACATTCTATCCTCCTCCATCCGATCTTATCCAACAAAACCCTCATTTGCATACCCGACATAATCATGCGCTGGTGTCAGATCAACCACCTGGGAGGAGTAATCCATCTGTGACTGTGATCCCTCTCCAACTATCCTCAGGTCCCTGCACTTCCGAGTCTTTGGGACATACAGGTTTTGATCCACCTTTTCTCTCCGAGCGCTAGCGGTATTCGCCGCTTTACCTTTGCGCATTTTATCCTCTCTAATAAGCCGTTGCTGCTCATCCTCAGCCATATATGTACAAAACAAATTTAAAAAAACAAAAATACGTGGACAATGTATTTAGGCATTTCCTAAAAACTATATACTTTTAAGGCATTGAACATAACATAAAAATCCAAGCAAGTAACATGTAACAAATTAAACTTAGGCATTCATACAAATCCACGCTTAGAATCATTCAACAACTTAAGCATTTATGTAACATACCACATTATGTCATTCTTCAAACTTGGCAAAAAAAAGCGAAAATCCAAACTTATAATCATTATAACTTATATACATTATAAATTTAACCAATTTGCAAAAAAATAACACAAAAAAAGTAAGAATATCTCACTTAGGCATTTCATCAAACACCTTATGTGCATTCTAAATTAGGAGCACAATTAGTGTTATTTGAAAATCTAAACAACTACATTGTACCTACACTTACTCTAAACAACAATTCCAGCATAAACAATACATTAAAACATCTAATCATGCTTAATTTTCAATTTTCTAACCTAACCTAAAACTACCTAAAACTAACATTTTGCTCAAAATTATAAAAACTAACACCCTAAACAAACTACGTTGCATGTAAATAGGAAGGAAAGAACTTACTTGTGAATTAATTGAAGAAATTGGGCTCAAATTCAATCAAATGAAGTTTGGGGAAATTTGGAAGTTGTGTTTTTAGTGTTTATGGTTCTGGAAAATGAGAAAGTGGAAGTTATGTTCTTGTTTATTCGCAGAACTCAACGGTAGTTAACTACCGCTGAGTGCCAGCGGCAGTTAACTGATGTCAGTTTGCAGAACGGTAGTTAACTACCGCTGGAGGCTGTAAGGTAATTTACTTGTGTAAAAATGACGTTTTTAAAGTCAGAAAAGCAATCTTCATAGAACAATAGCCAAAGCAGCATCACTGTAAAGGCTGCTCTATATTGATTTTACTTTATTAATTAATAAAAATATAAATATGAATAATAATAATAATAATAATAATAATAATAATATAACAAAAATAGGTGCACAAGAGAAAGAATAAACATTGATCTCGGACTCTTGTGTATGAAAAAATACTCAGTTGAAAGGAGAGAACTCGCCTTCTATGCTCTAAAAGTTTTCCGACCAAAATGAGTCATTGTTAAACAAAACAGTGGAGTTTGTATGAATTGATAACCAAATATAGATAATTCACGTATAGTTCTCAAGTTATTTTTAGTGTGATTTGAAATGTTAACTAAGTTTAGCCAAATGAGGTAACCCCCCCCCCCCCCCAGTAGTAGTTATGAAGTGTACTCAATCTCAATTATTTAGTTTTGAACTTCAGCTTTATTTGGTGAGAATGTTTTAACTTTAGCTATCATCTGAAAAACAAAACAAAAAAATCAAATATAAACCCATAAATCATTATATGAAGCATGTCTGGATGTGTGATTTGGTAAAGTGTGGCAGGTGAATGTGTTTCATTTTCTTAGATTTCACCTTTTTTTTAATGAGATTTTTTCTATTTCTTTTCTTCATCATTATGCTGTTGAATACATCAAATATAAGACAAAATGTATGTTATATTATATTTTCTTAATGTCCTCTAAACATTATACAAGATAATTTGAAAAAGATTTAGTTTCAACCATCTTCTATATAATAGAAAAAAGTTCTCCCCTGCCCAACCCCATTCATATAATAATAACACACAAATAGCATAAAAAATAGTTGTGTTTGAATTATAGTTTGCAAATTATGATTTGATCTGAACTATTTATTTTACTAAAATCATGATTCAATCATATTCAATTATAAACCCATGTGATTGTGCCAAACATGTTATGGACAAAACTCAATTTACAAGCAAATGGGGTTTAGAAGATAATATAAATATGCACTCAAAACTATGATAGGTTGGACTTTCAGAAGAGTAGAAAACCTTGTTTCAACGCTTATAAAGAACAAAAAACTATGATAAAAACAGAAGGATGTAAATATCAACTAGATATCCAAACAGATTATTCACATTTCCCACATGATAATTCAGTAAAAATGAACAAAATCATCAATCTAAATGTAGCAGTAAATTAACTGGTTTCTATAATCCTTCAATCAATAAAACAGGAACAATATAATAATCATGCCAAAAACAGGCAAATATTGAAATAATGAGGTTTCTCTCTTTAATTTTTATATTTTTAAGCTTATGAAGCACCCGAATCATCAACAGAATAGTAGTACTGTTGGGAAAAATCAATTATCTTCATCTTTAGACAAATCATCGCGAATCTTCTCTTCCTCTTTCGCTAAGCTAGGATGACAAATTTTCTCAATCTTGCTTGCAACCACATCCATTGAAGGTCTCTTATCAGGATATTGAGCGGTGCATTCAAGCGCAAGCTGCAACAGATTCACCATTTCCTCCTCAACACTTTGGTACCTGAGAAGCTCCATGTCGAAAACCTCAGTGTTCCACTCGTCTTGAACAATGGACTGGACCCATCTTGGTAGGTCTACTCCTTCTTCATTCAGCGAAGAATGAGTAGGCGCCTTCCCGGTAAGAAGCTCCAAAAGCATTATACCAAAGCTATAGACGTCTGCTTTTTGGGATACTTTGCGCGCGTCGGTGACCTCTGGTGCACGGTAACCGGAAACTCGGTTGGGTGTAGCGGTTGGAAGAGCCAGGTAAGCGAGGCCGAAATCTGAGACGCGAGGTTCAAATGATTTGGTGAGAAGGATGTTTGATGACTTGATGTTTCCATGGGAAGATGTTGGACCTTGTGAGTGTAGATATGCAATCCCTTGAGCAGCACCAAGGGCAATGGTTGACCTAGTTTCCCAATTCAGTGGAGTCCTTCCAGCTCCATTATTTGCTATAAAATGAAAATGGGAAGGTGTATAAGTAAACAAATAATGTCAAAATAATGTGCATAAATGTCTAGCATCTAACTCAAGATCAAAATGCAAATATAGAGCATGTACTAAACTAAAATTTAAATATCTGACACGCAATCGCTAAATCCAAATTAGATCTATATCCCTTTTATCACGCATTTTCCGCAGTCACACAATCTAGAATATAAATTAAGATCTGGCGACTCAAGTTCTGACTTTGTAAGTTGGATCCAGCATACCAAGTCAAAACATAAGCCGTCGGATACTAAATAGTCTAGATTGCTTGACTATGGAGTCCTGATCAAAATCCTAGAGTCTTGTACAGTCAACATGACTTCATAAGAATTTTGAATGTTAGAAGATTAAGTACAACCAAAATGGAAATATGCATTGATATAAAAGTCAGTATATACATTTTGGTGATCTCCAAAGCCTAAGAGAGACATAAACTTCAGATTTCTCAAATAATGCTTTAGATACCAAAAGTTTAAACTCTTGATGCAAGATTCATCACACATAGGCATAAATAATGTGCCACCAAATATACATAGGCCTCAAAACCAGAATATCTATCAATCCTGTCGCTCAATCAATGTTGTCAATTGCAGAAAACTGGGGTTTGTTCAAATTCAGCGCCGTTATTTGATAACACTTGATACTTAATAGTGTATCGCATAACAATAGTGGTTTATTCAAATTCGGATATGCTATAGCGCAACTGTAGCCGCCGTTTGACAACATTGCACTCAATGAAAGTCTTACATTCAGGAAAAAATAGCAAACTGAAATCAGACTAGCACAGGACAATAAGGCATGATGAAATGAAGCCAAAGACAAGACAGTAAAACAGTTGGTGGAACCGAATGTGTCAATCATTGTCACTATAGCTGAATGTAACAAAATTACAAAAATATCTCTGAATATGTCTTTTGTTAGTTTATTTGGTCCTCAAACATGTCTTGTGTTAATCAGTTTACTACATAAAATTGCTAACAAATGACACACTCGGGGATGTTTTTGTGATTTCAACACATTAATGAATTATATTGATACCACCCCACACATTTAGAGACCAAAATGGCGATTTACACAACGAGAAACTAATAGTACAAAACATTCAGAGGCACAAACATAACCAATAATTGACCATAAAGCCAACATGGAGTAGACACAAGAACAGCCACAATCATTAATTTATAAAACAAAAGATAAGGTACCATATTAGCATCACAACACAACACAGACAAAAGACATGTAAACACAAATAATTTCCAACAAAATAACAAAAATTCAAAAGCAAAAGACAGACACATACCATGCAAGAGTGCAGATAAGCTTCCCATTGGCATATAATCATACACAACAAGCTTCTCATCTTTACTAAAATAATAACCCCTAAGTGGGACCAATTTCTCATGAACCAATTTCCCAACTTCCTCAATTTTCTCCCTGAATTCTCTTTCACTTGCTGTAACATCCTTCAACCTCTTCACAGCCACACTAATTCCCATCTCCAATGTTGCCTTATAAGTTGTTCCAAATGTCCCTTTTCCCAAAACTTCAGCGGAAGCTTTTAACAAATCATCCAAACTAAACTTTCTACTCACATTCCCAATAAATATCAAACTCTTCTCTAATGACACACCAGAAGCTGAAACCGAAGTTGAAGCCGTTGTTGCCGAAGCCAAACCTGAATAACTCCCACCACCACCACCACTCTCAAAATCTCTAGTTTTCTCACGTGACACGTCACCTTCAACACTCTTGGCACGTGCAACATTATCAGAATCACTTTTTTTTCTTTTTCTACAACACAACACCAAAAGAACCAGAATCAACACCAAACCAAAAACACAACCAATCACAATACCAGCAATAGCTCCACCAGATAAACCATTTTTGTCATTGTTTCCAGGACAAGCTACTTGAAGTGGATTCCCACAAAGCGAATTACCAGAAAAGGCACTTAAATTTAAACGCGAAAACCTCTTCGGAATTTCCCCGGTTAAATTATTAAACGACACATTGAACTGATGCAAAGGAGGAACATTAAGATCAGGAACAGAACCAGTAAACATGTTCTGTTCCAAAAACAATGTATCCAAACGAGTAAGATTATTAAAATGTTTCGAAATTTCACCACTGAAATTGTTTTTACCTAAATTCAACCTCACCAAATTCTGCAAACCGTATAAAAACTCCGGCACCTCACCGGAGAAAAAGTTACTATGAAGATAAAGATTTCTTAGTGAAACCAATTTTGCAAAATCCATAGGAATTGGTCCTTTTAACGCGTTATACCGAAGAGAAAGTGTCTGCAATTCAGTGAGATTACCTAAACCTGAAGGAAGGTTACCGGAGAGACCCATCGCCGGTAACCTTAAGGCAGTGACTCTTTTGTTATTGCAGATAACTCCGGTCCATAAACATGGGTTTGTTTCTGTTGAATTCCATAGAAGAGTACGTCCACCCACCGTGGCGCGGAGTGTCAATAAACTGGCTCTGTCGGAAGCTAGATCGGCGCCGGAAACAATGGTGATTATTAAACATGCTGTGAAATAAAGCAGAATGGTTTTTTTGAGCTTCATGTTTGTGAAGTTTGATTGTTTGTGATGAATTTGAGGGAATTGGGTTAATGAAGATGGTTCATGAAGTTGGTGAGTTTTGGTTTGAATTTTGGTGGAAGGAAAACGGAGAGAAAAAGAGAAGAAAGGAAAATTTTGAGGTGAAGAGTGAGAAAGTGAGAGTGGCGTGAATGAGAGTGGTGGGTGTCACGTATTATATCAACCTTTCGCAGTGTTAGAGATAGAGAATCTGATTCTGTCAACTTAGCTTGATCCGTTTGATAACGAGTTGACTCATATCAGTTATCAATGCAAGGGTTTTTGTTCGGCGATTTTTAGTGTAAAACGATACTTTCGATGCGCATAATTGCAGAAATTAATCCATTAAGTCTTGTTGGACCTAAATAGATGGCAAACTCTCCCTACAAATTTTAACTGCATGTTCAATGTTAGATTTAAACTCAAGGTCTTGGTTAAGTTAGAAGATACATTTGTTATCTCATCTAAACGCTCTTAAATCATTATTGGGTGATTTGTGTAAGTTTTTTTTTTTAACGCTCTTAATTTAGTGTAGAGTCTAGCCCAAATTATCTAAACTTATTGATCTTTAAAAATATAGTATATATTATGTCAACTTAGTATATGATTAATATTTTAGAAGGTTTGTCAGAACTACGATGATTCTGTACTTTTAAAAAATTATATTTTATAACTTCTTTAAAATCATAATGAATCACCGTGATTTTTATATACTCAACGTGATACTTAATATACAATTAACTGGAAGTTGTTATAAATTCAAGTGAACCTTGAAAATGTAATTTTATTAAAATTAAAAAAAAATCCTATTTGATTCAAAGAATTAGTCATATTTGATTAAGAAAATAAAAAATACTTGTGATTTTTGAGAGATGTTAAGCTACACTCATTTGTAGAGAAGAACCAATGTTTTGTTTAGGTGACCAATGGTGATTGGTTGTTTATGTGTTAAAATATTTAAGGAAGGTTCTTAGTGGACCCCCGTATGTTCCGTTGTCCAGTAAGAAGGGCTCTAATTCGGTGGTGTCCGGTCATAGCGTGTCCTCCGAGTTGGACCGTTTGTGCAGAAAAAACCTTATTATGTTCATGTGGGTCCCGTATATTGTTTTACACAATTTTGAAAAAAATACTTTCGGTTTTTCACAAAATGTATATTCTTAGAGAAAAGTTATTTTGAAAACATAAAGATTGTTTGAAATCTATTTTTATGCGGTTGCTAATTTTTTTTTGACAGAAACAAACTTAACTCATTTCATTCATAATAATACAAGATGACATATAATCATGAACTTGAGAACTAGCATAAGATAATGTCGCCCTAGCTAGCAAGTAGGCAACATTATTTGCTTGTCTCCTAATGAAACTTATCTAATGAAACTTATTTAGAATTGTACCGAACATGGAATTGGTGTTGAGATTGCTTGAGATGTCGTCAACCACTTGTCTGCAATCAAGTTCTATAGACACCGAAGGAAACCTCAAGGTACCAAGCCATTTTATCGCTTCTTTTAGACCTCTTGCTTATGCTTCTTTGGGTTGTGGGAGACATTTGTACCATGTTGTCTTTGCTTTAATGAACTCCCCTCGATCCCCTCTTAGACACATACCGACTCCATAACAACCTTGTTCCTTAAAAATTGCCGCATCAACATTGCACTTCACTTTCCCGACTACCGGTTAAGTCCACCCCTCTGATGCGATTGCTAATTTAATAATCATTCAGTCTTCCTTTTTGTTAATCAAATTAAAACTTATTTTAGTTTTTTTAACTATTCATATATCACTTCTCATAATTTTTATATTCAACTTGTATACACAACTATGACGAAAATACTTTTAACGTACTTTTGATTATATTTTACTATATAAATATTTGTCGAAATGTTTTAGAAAAGTATTTATCTTTTTTTTTAAGGAAGAAAAATATTTTTCTTGAAAGATATTAGAAAACTATTCTAACAAAGAATTAATTTTAAGGTAATAATTCCAATATTTCAATGTGTAGTAATATTTTAAATAAAAAATTTATTTTTTGACTCATCACATTATATGTTATAATTTTAAAAGAAATAAGTTAACACATTAACTCCTTGACAAAAAAAAAAAGTTAAGACATTAATTAAAATTTGATTACTTTTGAGATATCAATAGATTTTAAAATGTTTAATATTAAACTTCTTTTGAGATATTGAATAAAAGGGAAAATATTCTCAATGCATAATAATTAATCTCATATTTCCTTTTATTTGGTTTCAATTAATATCATACTTCTTTGGTTGTTTTCTAAAAAACTTAAAAATAATATATGTTATTTATTGGTCTTCGGGACATTCAATTTTTTTTTTTTTTTTTTTAATTTACAACATTATTTTTTTTTTTTTTTTGTTTTTTGGTTTTTTTATTTTTTTTTTTTTTTGTCTAAATTACAACCCTTTTGTCATTTCTTTTCGCATTATGTAATAGACCATATTTTAAGCAGGTTTCATTTAAATGACTTTAAGTTTTTGTGATTTGTGTGACTTTAATGTGTTTAGTTGATAACCAATTATCTACTCATTAAAATACACTAAATTCACGAAAATCACCAAAAACCAAAGTCACACAAATTAAGTTCATTTCAAGCAATGGGTTTTCAATCTTTAGTAAATAAAATTCTAAGTTGTTATAACTCAGTTGGTAGGACAGTGCATTATTATATGTAGGGGTTGGGGTTCGAACTCCGGACACCCCACTTATTCACTTTATAAGGTGAATTCTAGCCACTAGGCTACCTGACAAAAAAAAATTCTAAGCTTTTTTTATTTGTTATTTTTTCTTGATGAAATCGCTTTCTATCAGCTTACTATTTCGATACATGAGCACAAATTTCATAGCGGCTTAAATGTGTGTTTAGTCCCTGCACTTTCTTTCAATTTTGGCTTTGGTCTCTGCACTTTTTTTTTGTTTGGGATTGGTCCCTGCACTTTATAAAACTTTTGACTTTAATCCTTATGTTAAGTATCTGTTAAAAAAAAACTAAAACTAACGATGTGCCACGTGGACCAATCATGGAACTCCACGTGGCACACTAAAAGACAAAAAAAATATTCAACTTTTTAATTATTATTTTATTCATTATTTTTTAACTTAAAATTATCATTAGTCCTTGCACTTTCAGCATTTTTTTATATTAGTCCCTGCACTTTGATATTGCTCCCTGATTTTTTTATTTTTTATTTTAAAAAAGCATTCAATGAAATTATTATGTTTTATTATTGTTTTGTTCATTATTTTTATTGAGAATAATCATAAAAAAAAATCAAAAATATTTTTTAAAAAAACTCATTCCATTTTTTTAAAAAGATTTTTTTGATTTTATTTTTTTCATTTTCAATTAATGTTGATGATGCTGCTAATTCCTCTGTTGCTGTAGCTTTTCTTTTCATTTAAAGTAGGGTTAATTAAGTAAATGGTCCCTATAAATATTCAGAATTTCATTTTTAGTCCATACAAAAAAAAATCGTACTTTATAGTCCCTATAAAAAATTTTGGCAACATTTTTCGGTCCCTAGAATGCTAAAGAAAAATGTAACATAGACTAAAAAGTATGATTTTATTTTGTAAGGACTAAAGACAAAATTTTGAATATTTATAGGACAATTTACTTAATTAACCCTTTAAAATATCCATCGTTAACAAGTTTCTCTTTTATTTAATTATCAATATGAATTCATCAAAAATAGGTTTATACTAAAATCTATTTCTCTAAAAATATTTTTTTGATTATTCTCAATGAAAATAATGAACAAAACAAGAATAAAACATAATAATTTCATTGAATGTCTTTAAAAAAA
>Ga0228710_1010541_pt1 | contig 12292 bp, 9 predicted proteins | sample MedpolnodulmetaG_FD_177995 | JGI IMG/M metagenome (GOLD analysis project Ga0228710, IMG submission 177995) | Root nodule microbial communities from Medicago polymorpha collected in Santa Monica, California, United States - pink nodules | ecosystem: Host-associated > Plants > Roots > Nodule...
AGGACAATAAGGTTGCAGGGGGGGGGGGGTGAATAGCTTTTTGAAAAGTTTTTTCGGAGTTTAATAAAAATTGATTTTAACGAAATCGACTATTAGAATCGTGCGCGAACAATCACAACAATAAGAAAAAAGATAAACCTATGTGCAATAAGCTTCAATGTAGAGTTGAGTGATTCAAAATACAAATCTTATTAACAATCAAAATTTAATGTGCCTTGAACAATTTACAAAACTTTAGACAATTTCAAACTAAACCTATATGAACAATAATATCAAACTATCAATTGAAAACACAATGCATATGAAATTGAAGAATTGAATAAATTTTGCAATCAATTGATCTAAGAAAATTATTTGAAACCTAATTCAATGAATTAGATTATCTTTTGATGAAAAACAACTTAGATAAACACTAGCAATTATCCTAACAATTATTCAATTAATCACATGGAATAGTAAAAAGTAAAGAGGATAGGGAAGAGAGATAACACCGATATTTTTATAGTAATTTGCTCTTTCTCGTCCTCGCTAGAGCTACGTCTACTCTTCTTGATGAAGTACGCCTTCACAAAGGTCATCCACTAAGTAACAAATGTTGAATACATTGTGTTTACAAGAGTTCCTTGAAATTAAACCTAATTCTTCAACCCATATGCAAACACTCCCCCAAACTTCAAATAACCTTTGAATTTGGTGCTCCTTGAATTTTAGAATCCTTGAATACCCGTGCACCCCTTCGAACTCTTCACTCGAGCCTTCGATGCTACGTCTGGTAAGCGAATCCTCTTCGACTTCAAGAACAGTTAGAAAGATCCCCAAGTCGTTTGGAGGTGGAATGAGATTATTCACTTCACTTCAGAACCATGATTAAGCCCAATCAATTTCCTTGAAAGAACCAACTTACAATCCCTACTAGCACCCTATAAAATCAATGTGACTCAATGTACAAACTGAGGTGTTTAATCTTGAAGAATTTATGTGCAATGACTTTTTGAGACCAAGAGAGAATAGTTGAAAATGATTCAATGTATTGGGAGTTGTGAGGAAAACAACATGGTGAATCGATTCACTAAATGAGTGAATCGATTCAGAGAGCACAAAAACAAGTTAAAGACACATGAAGGATGATACTATTTAGTGCATTGATGAATCGATTCAAGGAAGCCTAGGATGAAGTATGATGCGATTCAACCTTTTGTTAAATCAATTCAGTGTAAGACAAAGACTTTTATGATACGATTCAAATGGTGATTAATCGATTCACATGTGATGCGATTCAGAAAGTGGTGAATCGTTTCATCAGGAGTTAGAGACTTTGATGATACGATTCAAGCTATGTTGAATTGATTCAACAGGTGAAAAGATGAACACTGGCACATTTTTAAAGTAAGTGAGTAATGCACATGACGCAAGTGAATCCTAAGACCAAGAGACAGAGATGATGGGTGCTTTAACATGCTAAGAACTTGCCAATCATCAAAAAGATAAACAAAGCTAAAGAACATCATCAAAAACATATAAAGTAAAACTATGTGGTTTCAATCTCCCCCTTTTTGATGATGTCAAATAGTTGATGATGGCTCCCCCTGACATATAGCATAGAAAAAAAAACAAAAAAACAACAAGAACAAAAGGTAAAAATAACAAGGAACCATCAACAAATTTTCTCCCCCTTTGACAACATCAAAAAGGATTAGTAATCGAACACATTTGAGATCAAGATATAACAACACAAGTGACAATCGCAATTGAACACAAGTGAAACATGCAAAAACAAGCACAAAGAAGGGAATATACGCATGTATGAAACCTTGAAATAGTGATAACAAAAAAAGAAGAAAAGAAAAAGAAAAAAAGGAAAAAAAAAGAAGAAAAAGAAGCTCTTGCTTATTTAAGGCAATAGGTATCCAAGATACCTAGTTCCCTACGGATCTTGAGAAAAGACTCGGATGGTAGAGGTTTTGTAAAAATGTCAGCAGGCTGACTTTTAGTGTCAACATATTCAAATGTTACATCCTACTTTTCAACATGATCCCTAAGGAAATGATGTTGAATATCAATATGTTTAGTCCTTGAATGTAAAACTAGGTTTTTGGTGAGATTAATAGCACCAATGTTATTGCATTTGATTGGAACACATCCTAGTTTTAAATCATAGTCAAGGAGTTGTTGTTTGATCCATAAAATTTGAGTGCAACAACTCCCGACTTCCACATATTCAGCCTCAACAATAGAAAAAGCAACACTATGTTGCTTTTTGCTATAGCATGAGATTAAACAATTTCCAAACAAATGACATGTACCACTAGTGCTTTTCCGATCCGATTTGCAGTCGGCAAAGTCGGAATCCGAAAACCCAACTAAACAACAAGAACTTCCCCTTGGATACCACAATCCAAAATTAGTGGTTCCACTTATATACCGAAAAATTATTTTTACTATTTTTAAGTGTGATTCCTTAGGGAAGGCTTGATATCTAGCACACATTCAAACACTAAACATGATATCGGGTCTACTTGCAGTTAAATAAAGCAAAGAGCTGATCATACCTCGGTATTTCTTACCGTCAACCTCAATACTAAATTCATCTTTGTTGATGGATAACGCGAATGCCATAGGAGTTGAGATTGATTTGCAATCTTGCATATCAAACTTTTTGAGTAGTTTTAGTGCATAATTTGTTTGACTCAAGCAGATGTCGTCACAAGTTTGCTTTATTTGAAGACCAAGAAAGAAGGTGAGCTCTCCCATGAGAGACATCTCAAACTCCCCCTCCATCAACTTAGAAAATTCTTGATACATAATGTCATTAGTAGAACCAAAATTGATATCATCGACATATACTTGAACAAGTAGAATATATTTACCTTTACGTTTATTAAATAAGGTGTTGTCTACGTTTCCACGAGAGAACCCTTTTTCTAACAAAAACTTGCTCAAACGTTCATACCAAGCTCTAGGAGCTTGTTTGAGTCCGTATAAAGCTCTTTTTAATTTGTAAATATGATCTGGATATTTAATATTCTCAAATCTAGGTGGTTGGGAAACGTAGACCTCTTCATTTAGTAAACCATTTAAAAATGCGGACTTAACATCCATTTAAAACAATTTGAAATCAAGATAAGACGCAAATGCTAAAAGTAGTTGTATAGCTTCGAGTCAGGCTATGGGAGCATAGGTTTCCTCATAGTCAATATGTTCCTCTTGGTTATACCTTTTAGCAACTAGCCTTGCTTTATTTCTTGTGATAATCCCATTTTCTTCCAACTTGTTCCTAAAAACACATTTGGTCCCAATAATTGACTTTCCTTTTGGGCAAGGGACAAGGTCCCAAACCTCATTTATTTCAAATTGATTAAGCTCATCTTGCATTTCATAGCAAGAGTCCAAAATTCGTCAACTACTACTTCCTTAATGGTTTTAGGCTCAATTTGAGAAACGAAAGCGGTAAAACCACAAAAATTACTTACTTGGGACCTTGTACTTACACCCTTTCTCATATCACCCATAACGTTTTTCAAGGGATGACATCTTGTGGTGATCCAATCATGAGTAGACAATGGTGAGGTTTCTTGTTTCTCATCCTCTTGTGAATCTCCCTCAAATTCCTTGTCCTTGTTCTCCTCATTTTTCGGAGGAGCTTCTTGTTGGACATTATCCTTGACAATCTCCTTGGTATCTATTCCTACAATATCAAAACCAAAAGTACCTTTCCCAACTTCTTGGGGAGGTGTCTCATCAAAAGTACCATGAATGGACTCTTCAACAGTGAGAGACCGTTTATTTAAAACTCTATATGCATTGCTATTAGATGAGTATCTTAAGAAAATACCGTCATTGGCTTTTGCATCAAACTTGCCAAGTTTATTTTTTCCATTGTTTAAAAGAAAACATTTACATTCAAAGACTCTTAAATGTGACAAGTTTGGCTTCCTTCTCTTAAGTAGTTCATAGGGTGTCTTATCTAGGATCGGTCTAATGATAATCTTATTTAAGACATGGCATGCGGTGTTGATAGCATCCGTCCGAAAATACTTAGGGAGGTTCATTTCATTTATCATAGTTCTAGCTAATTCCTCCAAAACTATTTTTCCTTTCAACCACACCATTTTGTTGAGGAGTTCTAGGACATGCGAAATTATGTGGAATGCCAAGCTCGTCACAATAGTTTTCAAAGCGATGATTAACAAATTCACCATCATGATTAATTCTAAGAGAGATAATTTTTGAAGAAAGTTGATTTTGAATTACATTGGAAAATTTGGTAAAGGATTCAAAGGTATCACCTTGCTAGACAAAAATAATGTCCAAGTAAATCTAAAGAAGTCATCAACGATAACAAACCCGTAATAGTTACCACCTAGACTTCTTGTCCTTGAAGGGCCAAAAAGATCAAGGTGGTGAATTTCTAGAGGTTTTGAAGTAGAAACAATATTTTTGGGTTTAAAAGACACTCTAGTTTGGTTCTCTTTTTGACAAGCATCACATAATTTGTCATTTTCAAATTTTATTTTAGGTAAACCATCAACTAGATCTTTGGATTCAATTTTGTTTAGCAAATCAAAGTGGACATGACTGAGGTGTCTATGCCATAACCAAGAATCTTCATTTTTGGCTATGAGACACTTAGCACCACTTGATGATACATCATCTAATTCAAGAACATATACAGTATCAACACGCAATCCCTTAAACATAACATTCTTGTCATCATTGTGTTGAATTATGCAACATTGGGTATTGAAAGTGATTGTAAACCCATTGTCGCAAAACTGACTGATGCTAAGAAGGTTATGTTTAAGCCCATCAACTAACATAACGTCTTTTATGGTAGTTGTGGAGGGATTTCCCACAACACCCATACCTAAGATCTTACCTTGGTTGTTATCGCCATAGGAGACAAAGCCTCGTTCCTTTCTTGTAAAGTCAATAAACATTGAGGTGTCCCTCGTCATATGCCTTGAGCAACCGCTATCTAAATATCACTTTCTTTGCGAGAATGCAAGGCATTCCTACAAATGATTTAGGTAAGATTTAGGTCCCCAACAGAAGTTGGGTCCTTGAGATTAGTGACAAATGTAGACAATTTGGGTACCCACATCATAATGCCTTTTGGAACTAAAATTTTCATAATATGGCAATGAGGTGTGGTATGCCCAATTTCTCTACAATAGTTGCACCTTACTTTGTGCTCATGAATTTTGCTTTTCCGATTTTCGTTTTTAAACTTTCTTTTAGAAGATTTTTTAAAACTTGAAGTCCTTGTAATTCGATTTGAAAAATTTATGGAGGCACTTGAAACTTGTTCTATCTTACTTCTTAGAGACCAATCTCTAATTATAATCTAGGACAAGCTTCACAAGTATTGATGTATTTGGCTTTTGAGGGCTTTGTCACAACAATAGTAGGTGACTATTTAGGAGAAGTTACAAATAGTTCTTTCTTTAGAGATTCATGTTTGTTTTTTAAGTTTTCAAATTCATTCCTAATTTCTGCAATTTCGGCCTCCAATTTGAGAATAGTTCTCTTTTAGGTTCCGATAGTTTTAAAAGCATTCATTGTTTAAATTTAGATTTCAGGTCAATAACCTCAATTGATTTCTTTCTTTGTCCCATGAAGTATAGTTAAGCAATTTCATCATTTTCGGAGTCGCTTTTTGTGGATGATTCTTCATATTCTTCCCATGCTATGTAAGCTCTCCTTCCTCTTGACTTATCAGATGAACTTGCTTTTTCTTTAGACTTGATCAAATCGGGACATTCACTTCTTAGATGACTAACCTTGCCACATCCAAAACAACTTAGGCCATTTTCATCTTTACCATTCTCTCCTTTTGTTTGTGACCTTCTAGAGTTTTTGTCGCTACGTCTTAGTCCATGCTTTTTGATGTAACGATTGAATCATTTCACAAAGAGTACCATATCTTCTTCATTTGGTGATTCTCCTCCACAGTCACCCTCACCAATGATAGATGAACTTGCCTTGGACGAAGAGGCTTTAAACACAACTGATTTCTTGTCTTTCAACTTGCCCTCTTCCACACTAGATTTGAACGGGGTAATATCATGCTCATGTTCCTTTAGCTTTCCAAAGAATGTGATCATGCTAAGAACATTGAGATTTTGTGATTCCTTGATAGGGGTAACCTTGGGATGCCATTCCTTTGTCATACATCTCAAAATTTTATTAGTGCAATCTTGGTTTGAAATTGTTTTAGCAAAGTTTTGCAACTTGTTTACAATATGAGTAAATCTCATTTGCATGGAGGAGATGGTTTCACCATCTTCAATGCTAAAAAGCTGATATTGCTGCACAAGGGTATTAATTTTGGATTTTTAACATCATTGGTTCCTTCATGAAGGGTTTCCAATGCATCCCACATATCTTTAGTAGTCTTACAATGAGAGACAAAATGATACTCATTAACCCCAAGAGAGGATATGAGAATATTTTGTGCCTTCAAATCGTATTGGACCTTCTTTTTGTCATCGTCGCTCCAATCGGCTTTTCGCTTTTCTTGTGCTACACCGTCGGCAACAACTTGCGGTTGAAACCGCCCATTGACCACAGCGTCCCACACATCCATGTCCACGGATAGGATATGAACGGTCATGCATTCTTTCCAATAGTCATAATTTTCTCCGTCAAAAATAGGTTCTCTATTATACGCCCCCTTGGGCTCCTTATTAGCCATATGGATCAACTCTTCCAGTAGTTAGCCGTTAAGAAAAGACCAAGCCCTATGATACCACTTGTTGGTTTATATGGCCAATAAGGTTGTAAGCTAGAGGGGGTGAATAGCATTTTGAAAAGTTTTTCTAGAGTTTAATAAAAATTGATTTTAACGAAATCGACTATTGGAATCGCGCGCGAACAATCATAACAATAAGCAAAAAGATAAACCTATATGCAATAAAATTCAAGGTAGAATTGAGTTTATACCTCCTCCCTCCTTTTAATCTTGTGTGGTTCAGCCTTTGATTATTCCCATGCTCCTTCATTTTCATGACCCTTAGATTTGGATCGTAGGGTCCAGATCTATTTCCCCTTTTAATCCTATGCGCGCTTTTCTCTATGGTGTACTGTATACCTTTTGTTTCAACCGTCAGGTTGTAGATCTGATGGTCCCTGTTGTACTGTCTTTTTATTCCTGTTTTTAAGTGTTTACCTTATTTGTTTTTTAAACCCTTGGCTCTTTGATCCGGTGGCTGTAATGATATTCCACTGTGATTAAATCTGGACCCTCCGATTCATCAGACGGTCCAGATTTGTCCAGTCTGAGCCCAATTTTCTTTTAAATTTTCACTACTGTTTTGTTAAATGCACCACTGTTTTTAATTATTACACCATTTCCTCTTAAAAATTTATTTTCTCTTTGTTTTCTTTCCTTTAAAAAATGTTTTTTCTTTGTATTAATTGTTTATTTTACTGTTTTTTTATTTGTTTATATTATTTTGCATTATATTTGTTCATCATCTCATGCATATTTATTTTTGTCATTTTATTTTGTTATCTTTAAAGTTTTAGTGTGTATAATAAGTTTTGATGTAGTTTAATTTATGCATCTTATTTCTTCTTGTCATTTATTTTTCCTTGAAGATTTAGCATGTATTTAGGGGCTATGTAATACTCATATAGTAAAAGATGCACCGACACCACAATTTATTTATCGCATTATGCCATAAACCGCAATCGATGACCAAAATGAATTAGTGACAATTAGGTTAATTATTGGACTTCAAAATTTTTCTTAAAATCAAACTATTAGTAATTTTAGGTTCACTTACTTGAGAATTTGCTTGGGATCCAACGTCCTTGGTAAACTTCTCGTTTTTTATCACGTTACGTCGTTACGCTTAGTTTTTTTGTTTAGCTTACATTTAACTTCAAAAAAATCTTTTTACCAAAAAAATCAAATATGCAAAACTCAAAAAATATTTTCTTAAGAAACTTTGGATTTTAGTCCAAGTGCTTTTTTCCTTTTATTTTCTTAAACAAATGTTTAATCAATTTAATATTCATATTTAGACTTGAGTTTCTTGTAATTAAAATTTGACCAACCTCACTTCTTTCCTTTACTCTATGCCTTGAGGCCTCTTTTTCCCTTCTTAAAACCATTTTCAAAAACTTTAAAATCAACCTAACCCACCAAATAATTTTTGAGAGTGAACTACTTGATTTTGATCCCATTCTTTTGGGTAAGTAGGCAAAGGAGTTAATCCTTCCAAATCAAATAAAAATAATCAAAAACATACTCCTTCTCCCACCATTCTTTCACTCAAGCAACTATTTTCAAAATAAGCAATTAAATTAGCACAAGATAATTTAGGCAAAAGGTTCCTACGGAGTACCGTAGTCGTGTAGGGTGCTTAACACCTTCCCTTCGCGAAATCAACCCCCGGATCCATGATCTCATAAGGGTTTTTACTTACTTTTTCCCTTCCCACGAATAAAAGTTAAGAGTTCAAAGATTGAAGGTTCAAAACCAATTAATGGATTGATACCCGAAAATCGAGAGCACACTACTAAATAAGACTGAGTTCACTCAAACTTAAAGATAGACTTGTGCTCCATGTATTCTTGTTGGGAATACGACGCCACTGAAGGAATTGAAAAATTATTTCAATAAGAAAAACAATAATCTCGTGGTGATAGAAGCATATAATCCCCACATTTTCAATGAGTTTTATTTATAGTACAAATTTATTCATGAAACAACTGCATTTTATTATCCTGAAAAGAACGGTAAAGCAGAAAAGGAAAAATTAGAATCTTTGCTGAGGTAGTTGTTTAAATCATGCTTAATTTTGGTACTGTGTCTCATTGGTGGGTGAACTTTTATTGATTGTTTAATATGGGCTAAATAGAGTACTCAATTCTAAGAACAAAATTTCTACTTATGAAATTTTTGACGAAAAGACAATTCAACTTGTCTTATTTTTTCAATTTGGGATTCTCTGACATAAGTTCGGATTTTGAACCGCAAGAAAGTTAAACTCACTAGTAGAGCCTATTAATTTGTATTCACTTGGTATGTTATAATTAGTGACGCATATAGGTTTTATGACCTAAATGCAAAAGTGATCATAGAATTAAAAGATATCGATTTCTATGTAAATAATTACTCCTTTAAATGAAAAAATAGTGGGGGCACTAATGGGGGTAAACAAAATTCCCCTTGAATATTAAGAACTAGTGGGGGCACTGTATCTGATCACATTCCAGTAATCATAAATAGTTATGAAAACATCGTAAGAGATGTTTAGAACCTCAAAGAGGTAAGAAAGCAAGAATTGCTAAAGAGTATGGACTTTGGTTTATACATTGGAAGAAGATCCATTGAGCCTTAAAGAAGCTATATCCTCATTGGATGTTGAATTATGGCAAGAAGCAATAAACGATGAAATGGTTTCTCTAGATTCTAACGAAACATAACACTTGGTTGACATGCCTCATAGTTGCAAACTAATCGAATGTATTTTGATTTTGGAGAAGAACTAAAACCTGATGGTACGGTTGATGAATACAAGACTCTCCTTGTAAGAAAAAGATTTTAGACAAAGAGAAAAATATAGACTTCTTCGACATTCATTCACCAGTCACTAGAATCATACCCATAAGAGCACTAGTCCCTTCAGCCACTGTTCATAACTCGATAATACTCCAAATGGATGTGAAAGTTGTCTTTTTTATGGTGAACTAGAAGAAGAAATCTATATGAAACAACCTGAAAATTTTGCGATTCATGGACAAGAAAACAAGATTTGTAAGTTAGATAATTCTTTGTGAGGTCTAAAATAAACTCTTAAGGAATGACATGAAAAATTTGGCATTCTAATGCTATCGAATGAGTATAAAGTGAATGAAAGTGACAAATGTATTTACAACAAATATGGAAATAATATCTGCACGATCATATGTCTCTATGAAGACGACTTGCTCATATTTGGTTTAAAGATCCATGTTATGAATTATGTGAAATTATGGTTTATCAACAACAATTGATAAGAAAGACCTAGACAAAGTTGAAGTAATTCTTGGTTTCAAGATTACTAAATCAGAAAAGAGAACTTTTCTGATGAACCTCACAAACTTGAGGATAACTTAAGGAAATGTAATTATTTGACTGTAAACTTGCAAGCACACCTTATGATCCAAGTGTAATACTTTTCAAGAACACTTGAGATGGTGTTAGACAAATAGAATATGCGAGCATCATTGGAAGTCTTTAGGTATGCCATTGAATGTATTAGACTCGACGTTGGCAACGTCGTGAGACTTTTGTTCAAGTTTACTAGTAGACGAATGAGAAGCATTGCCATGCTATTGAAAGAGTCATGAGGTGCCTTAAGAAGATTATGACTATAGAATTACATTATGAGAAAAATCCTATTGCACTTGAATGGTACAAGACTCATATGAGAAGTATCATATTGTACTTGAATGGTACAAGATACAAATGAGAAGTATCGTACTTGAATGGTACAAGATACAAAATAAAACATCCTTCAGATGAGTCTTAAAGCGGCCAGTGACTGCACATTGAGCATTAGTGGAGGAGTTGTTTGTTAAAACAAATGATATTGACTCAATCCACTATGGAATGAATCTGAGATGAGAACACTAGAGAAAACGAGTGAAGAATCAAGTTGATAAGATGCTTGCTAGTTGAGAACCCTTAGTGGATAAAACTGTTGCTAGTAATGTTAATCATTGTGATAGTATTGCAGATATTACAAAAAAATGAGAATCGTTACTACAATGGTAAGAGAGGATAATTAAGGCACGAGCACATAAATGATTAGAGAGCTAGCTACACTCAAAAGGAACGGTTAAAGTAGATCATGTATGTACTGATAAAGAATTAGTTAATCGTTTGACAAAAGGAATTACTAGAAAGAAAGTCCTAAACACATCCAATAGGATGGGACTAATGCCCAAAGGTCACAAGTGATGGTAACCCGATCTACATGACAGGATATCCCAAGAAAAAGGTTCAATGGGTAATAACAAGTGACAAGTGATAGAACATGCTGTGATAAAAATAAGAAAGCATGATTCCTGCAGTGACAAAAGAATGAGATAATAGAAACTCTTAATGAGATCTATACTCTATGTGGAGTGGAGTACATAGCTATAAGAGTACTCTTAATAGACTCACTTATACGAGTGTGGAACTAAGGCCGATACTATGAAATTCTGGACAGAATACTTATAGCATTCGTTAAAACTGGGATAGACGTACAGGGCCATAAACGCACGGGCTTTTAGAATACACCTTAGAAAAGGTTTGTGTGCGGATTTTATGTCTAAGATAGAGTTCAATGTTGTAGGCAACTCTTGTTAAATCAGAATATTATCATGTATGCGAAGGTTCAAGTTGTAGGCGACACCTTTGTTTACTAGCAAACATTATGGAGACGTCTTTGACGTTATTTCTAAAACCATTTTTTAAATTCAACTAGGTAATTGTTGAAACATGTGTAGAAATTGAGTGAAAAGAATAAACACAAATTATCATGTTGGGTAAAACTAGTGTTGTGTGAATTGAAAAAAGTGGAAGTCCCACATCGGATGGAACACACACAGTAGTAGTGTTTATATAGTGCGGGTGTACAACTAAGGGGGTGCATAATTACGTGAACAAAGTAAGCACTAGAGAAAAAATATATATTGATATATATTTTATTATTTGGAAATGATAAATTAAATAATTAATTTAATCATTATTAAAAAGTGTTTTCTTTGTCCCCAAGTTTTACTAAAATATTTTGGAACGCAATCTAGAATATTTTGGAACATAAGATTCTCAATGGACAAGAAACATTGTGTGTAATCACCAAGATAAATTATGAGATAAATCGTTGTTGGTCTATATGGATAGACAGTTACCAAGCTAGAGGGGGGGTGGGTGGGTGAATAGCGCTTTTGAAAAACTTTTCGGAGATTTAGTGAAAAGAGGTTTTAACAAAATTGACTATTTGAAATTTGCTTGAACAATCACAAACAATGAATTAACAAATATCAAATATATGTGGAATAAGATTTTATCTTAGAATTGAGAGATTCACGATACAAATCTTTTTAACACAATCAATTATTAACAAGCCTTGAACAAGATACAAAACAATATACATTTTCAAACCAAACCTATATGACAATAAGCCTACTAATCAATTGAAAAACACAAAACACATGAATTTGAATAATTGAATTGGTATTGCAATTAATTGATCCAATAGAAATTGTTTTAACCTAAATCAAATGGATTTAGATTAATCTTTTGAGAAAA
>Ga0228710_1010543_pt1 | contig 12289 bp, 6 predicted proteins | sample MedpolnodulmetaG_FD_177995 | JGI IMG/M metagenome (GOLD analysis project Ga0228710, IMG submission 177995) | Root nodule microbial communities from Medicago polymorpha collected in Santa Monica, California, United States - pink nodules | ecosystem: Host-associated > Plants > Roots > Nodule...
TTTTTATGTTGGCGTGTGATTTATTAATTTTAATTAGACAAGACATAAAATTATTATTAGAATATACCACGAGCTAAATAACATATCGAATATGTATACTCTCATGTATTTAATTTTTCAAGAGTTGCATATCATATATCCATCTATACCATGTATGTATTGAAACGAACTGCGAACTAAATGACTATGCAAACAACCCAAAACAAAAATACAAGTACACTAAAACTAGTGTGTGTGTATATATATACACACACACCACACACACACACATACATATATTATCGAGTCAACTTATAAATCAACTGAGTCGAACTACATATAGCTCAAGTTCATCTCATTTATTTAACAAACTTAATTTTCAGCTCAAGTTCAGCTCGCTTGGTTCATGAACCAAGTTCAACGAGCAAATTATTGAGTCGAGTTCGGAACTATATTCGATTTGGTTCGATTCATTGCTAACCTTATTTCCAATATTAAGAAAGAGAAGGACAATTTAAATAATTTTATTTTTTTGCCTTATTTCATTTTATTATGATCATCTTAGTGTACACATCTATTATTACAAGGTATATGAAAATATAAAAAGAAAAAAAATTCAAATTATCGAGTGCCAACGCAATATCTAAATGATCAATCATGGAATTTTGTAGCAGAATTTTATGGGAACATTGCTCATATACATGCACAAAAGCCATCTCTTTTGGAAAAGTATAAAAAACGAGGTCTTAAACACATTGGTTCGAAAGGATACTCACACAACTCATTTGGGCAACCATTGGTATTTTTACATCTAACACGATCTATTGTAATGTATGGTTTTAAAGAAAACTCACACAACTTGTTTTGGCAACCATAGTCTTCTTTACATTTAACACGACCTGTTGTAATGAAAAAAGAGCGTAAATGAATGTTAGATGAATGTGATAAAATATTATGTCGGAAGTATTTAAGGAAATTCTAGAAGGAAAAATATGACTTGCCTTCAACGTTCATTACAACAAGAAATAGAAAAATAAAGATAATTATAACACAATCATACTTCACAGTTTCAACCATATTTTCCCCTTGTGGCGTATGAAATAGAATATGTTCTTATCACTTTATCATTTATAAAGCTCATCCTCTTCTTACAATAGCTATTTAAATAACTAATTAAGGGGACAAACAAAACCATTTGTTGTGTTTAAGAGACATTTTCTTTCCACTTCATAAACGCTAAAAGCCATTTGTTTGTCTCTCTTTCCTAAATTTAAATTAATTAGTTATTTATATACAATATAGGTCGCTGATGTTGCAAGTTTCGTAGCATGGCTTAGCAGTAGAAGGTCTTAAAATGAGTGGCATGTCTTCTGTTTAACTCCTAGCTCGCACTCGCTTTTACCATTTTTTTTTATAAAAGTATTAATTTTACAAAGTTACTTATAAAAAAGAGGGTCCTGGGAATCGAGATCGAACTTGAACCATTTAGGTGAATTAGATTCAGCTTAAGGCACTTTGCTGCAATAATTTATGTATGACAGCCTCACTTTTTTAATATATATAGTATTATAATTTACATCATAGTTCATTTGAAATTTTAGCCACACCCAAATCGAATGTCTGGGTCTCACCCTGACTAAAGTAAATAAATATATTGAGTTTGTCCTTTAACAAACTTACCAATCATAGGAATTAATTCTTATTTTGCCAAGATCTTTTATTTTCAAACCTTCACATATCAGAAAAGGGAAACTCTAAAAAGAGGTAGTATAATATTGTTGAATTTCATGAGTTCTAGATTATAGCAAATCTTTAGCTAATAGTCTAGATAACACCCGTTGTTGATTACAATCATATACTTTATATTGGAGAAGAATAAAATCAAACGATATAGATGGATATAGTTCAAACATAGATATATGCTACAAGGTCACTTTTAGCATCTTTCTTAAAATTAATTATACCATCACAAACTTAAACTAAACATAAAAAAATAAAAAGATTGGTAGATCTAACTCTCACTGGAGGTAAAGTTTATTCAATAACAAAGTTTCCTTTTTTTGACAAATAATTAATAGCAGTTAAAAATTATTACTTACATCAAAATCAATTTGACCAAATGCAAAATTCATGTTTTTTTTTTGTTTTCCATATATTCCTTTCATTGAAGCCAATTCTATTTGAGGTACTATCAAGTAGTAAATATGAACACATCATTTAGTCGAAATTTAAACTTTGATTCACGATGTTAACCCTTTCTACTAGACCAAACTTTATTGGTTGCAAAATCCATTCTTGAAAAAAAAAACCAATTATTTGTGAAACAATTGAAATTATGGGTCGGAAATGATTTTAATATTCAATTTAGGAGCCAAACAAATTATAAAACATTTTCTATCTAAATCAATAAATGGAGAGGATTTTGTCCAGGTTATGCAAATAATCAATCTCATTGAATATAAATATTTATATACGTGTAAATAAAAGAGGAGTGTTAATTTAACAACCATTTGATTGACAACTTATGGTACAACCATAATTTACAAAGAAAAAGTAAATATTTACACGAAAACCAAAGTAATAGAGAGATAAAGTAAAAAAATAATGTGAATATGAGAGAGAAAATTGTCACAAAAATGGATGTTCAAATATCATTTCTCTAAATAAAATGTATTCAGTTTATATAAAAAAAATATGTAGAAAGTAATACAATCATGAAAATAATGTATGTATACTTGATCCAACTAAAATAAAGGAACATAACAGCATTTAGTTTAATAAAGTCTAAAACTGACCCCTCTGGTTCTTCCATTAACACTACTTGCCTAACCAAAAAGATAACTTTCTATTTGAAAGAAAAAAAAACGCTCCCTTTATTTTTGTCTTATTGATAAAGTAAGTAAATTCTGGAACATTGATAACCTTTTCAGCATCTACATGACAAAATTGACAGCTTAATTTGTCGTTTTCCAAAAAAGAATAAGAAAAAAACTAAAAGACTCCATTAAGCTATTTTATGCTAATATCCATTAAATTAAATGTAACAACAACACTAAAATGTTAAAATTAAATAAATCAAGAAGGAGAAAATAAGGATGTTTTGAAATGTCGAATTTTTTTGATACAATTTTGTGCCCTCTCAAGAACCAAATCAACCCTATCTTTTCTCTTATTCTTTCTTCTACTAGGGCAATGCTTGATGACAACAACCTTTGGAGATTCAAGCTCAGAACTTTCAGCACCCTTCTTACCCTCCTCCATTACTTCTTCTCTCTCTGGTAAAGCATGTTGTATACTCTTTATATGCTCCAAGCTGGTGGATTCTGCATTGCAAGAATAGAATAAAACAACCTCAAAAACCATGTTTAGCAGCACAAAAATAACAATAAAAAGATGAAAAAGAAGAAGGAGAAACGAAACCTTCAGTATCTAAGAAAGCAGCGAGGGAGGTGTTGTGTTGTGGAAGGGGGTGAGAATAGGAATGAGAGTTTTGAAGATGAGAGATGAAAGACTTAAGTTCATGCTTGAGGTAGTCATGTTGATTAGGGTAAAGGGTTTCAAGCATCTCCAACTCTTCCTTTGCTTGCTCTAACTCCATTCAATAATGTTAAGCTTGCTAGTGTGTGTGAATTGTGATTGATTCTTCCACTCGTTTTGTTTTAAATGCTCATAAATTAAAATAAGATTAGTCTATATTTTTTTTACTAAAAAAATAAAATAAAATAAAATATGAAAGAGTGAGGTGATGGAAGTGGAACAAAAGGCAGAAAAAGAGGGAGGGAAAAACAAAACATCATTTCATTTCATTGGATTGGGTTATTGGCGTTGGGATTTTAGACGTTGTAAAGTTATGTCTATTTTGGTTGGGTTTCCAACGTTTGCTTGATTTTATTGATTGGTGTATTTGGTGGAGAATTGAATAGTTTGGTCAGTGCCAAATAGGACTAGACATCAATTCCAGGGATTATACTGGTCTATTCACTGACCAGGCACTTGAAAACAAATCTTGGAGGACCGCGCGTGAGAATGTCCCAATACAAAATTCGGAACCACCCACGTCCCACACAATTCAATTTCAGTGCGTTTTTTTTAAACGGTTTAATAAACACTCACAACACAAGATGAAAAAGACTCTCTAGACCACATACATTATTAATTGAATGAATTTAAAAAGTAAAATTTGTTTATAATTAGAAGAGGAGGGAGTACACGTAAATGGAAAGGAAAAAAATTTGAAAAGAGAATTGATTTAAGCTATTAGAGTAACTTATAAGCTTGCTTTTTTCGGTGTTTGGAGTTTGAACCCGAACCTAAGATCTTTACTAATCGAGCAAAATTCAGTTGTATCTGGAGTTTGAACTCAAACCTTACTTGTATTATACTTTTATACACTGTCTTTATCAACTGAGCTAAGCTCACGATGACAACTTATAAGCTTGATTATAAAAGTAAAATGTGTTTTTATAGTTTCTCTCATTTTTAACCTGCAAAATTATTTTTATAAGAAAAAACTGCCCAATCAATTTAGAAAACTCCCCACGTTCTTCCATGTTATTCTATTTTTTTGTTTTTCTTTTTTTCCATGTCATTGAATTATTTTTAAAAGAACTGTTACCAAACAAAAATGTTAGTTTGAAACTTAATTTTACCAAACACTTTAATTTTTATTTTTTTTGGTCAAGCCAAACACTTTAAATCAGCTAGTTTTTTAAGCATAAACTTTCAACTATCAATCATAAGTTATAAACTAACTTTTCAACTAATAATTATTTTATCAGTTATAAGCTAACTTATAGCTTTGTTTTACCAAATATACCCTTCGTCACAACGTTTTTTATTTTAGTCTTTCTTGTATTATTTTTTATTTTAAGTTGTGCTCAATCAAAATTGTTAGTAAATTATACTTCATCTGTTCCAAAACAATGGATCTAATTTATAAAAAAATAAATAAATAAAAGAGTATAAATATAAAGTGTACTATTTAAAAATGTAGACTTTCAAAAAATAATGTAGGCTTTTTATAAGTGCACAAGCTAATCAGTATTGCATCTACGGGTGTTCATGGGTTGGGTCAACCCAAAAAACCGTTAAACCCACCCAAAAAAACCGAAAAAAGTGGGTTGGGTGATTGGGTGGATATGGTTTTAAAAAATGATAAACCCATAAAAAATAACGGATTTTGGGTAAAACCAGACTCAAATCCAATAAACCCACTAACCCAATAATGTTCATATTTTTATTTTCATTTTCATTTTCATAGGGAGGAAGGAGAATAACAAAGGTGTTGGTTATAATCTTTCTTTAAAAAAAAAAAATCAAGTCTAATTTCAAAAATTGACACAACAGATCCTCTATATTGAAAATCAAAGTCTAATTTCTAAAATTGACAGAACACATCCTCTATATTGAAAATTAAAATATGTTATAGTTACAAATTATGATCTTGCACTCTTTAGTTATTTTGATGTTAAAGAAATTTTGCGTCATCGAACTTTAGTTTGTTGCAAGTATTTTATAATAAAATTTGTTATTTAATATTACAACTTATTATTTTATAACACTAAAATATAGTGAAATACGTTACACAATTTTTTTTTTAAGAAAATAAAAAGTTGAGTAATTTTTATGAGAAAAAACACCAGGACGCGTCATTTAATATTAACAAAAAAAATAAAAATAATTTGGGTAACCCACAACCCAACCCAAACCAAACCGGAAACTAGTGGGTTTGCCCAAACCCACCCATTAATATAACGGGTGGACGTTTTACCTCACCCAAATCGGAGTATCTTATATGGTTCGGGACTTGGGTTTGGCCAAACCCAGCCTAAACCCACCCACGAACACCCCTAATTGCATCATGCGCAAATATATTATTCACCATTGAAACATTAAATCCGGTCATTTTCTATTTAATTTCATGATGTAATTTATTCAATAATAGAAACAACCTTGTGCATAATGGAAGACATAATTGTGCATCATATTTTTGGCTAAAATGGGTAGCACTTAGGTGACATTGTGGTTGGTAGTATTGGGCAATGACAATGTCACAAGTATACAAAAAAAAAAAAAAACCTTGTGAAAGAGAGAGAAGAAAGCCATATTTATCCTATATATAAGAAAATTTTTAAAATTTTTTTGAACCTAATTATAAGAAAATATCACAAGTTTTAAGGTGTAATTATTATTTTAAAGACTTTTTTACCCTTATTTAACGTTTTTGTTTTTAATATTAGTAGCTGTAGTTAATGTTTCACAACTTTTTACGAGGGTATATTTGTAAAAAGGGTTTTTCTAACCTGTGCAATGTTGCACAGCTTAAGGGTCATTCAATGCATATTTTTTTCTCTCTCTTAATAACCATTTCAACCCATTTTTCTGTGATATTAATTAGCTCTTCTCTTAAAAATGGATGATAGAGACCCAAAAGTATTTTATTTTCTTCCTAAAAAATAAAAAATTGTGTTGAAAGAAAATGAGAAGATTAGGAATCAATCCTTTACTATTCTTTCATCAATCAAAACGAAAACTTTAATCCAAATAAAACTTGTAGTGGTGGTTCAATCCTGAGTTGCTTCAAATATGAAAATTCACCCTGTTCAAAGAGCAACATTGCAATCCAATTCGGAATCTCGACACTGCAACCCTTCACAGACGACAAAGGCTTTGCTTAGAATCTCCGAGAAGAAATTACGACGTCTCCCACATGTTTTCAGCCGCGTGTGAGAGCTCCCATTTCGATAAGATGCCGACATGGCAGTGGAGAAGGCGCATGACTGTTTCTGTTTTATGGCGGATACCGAGAGGATCGGAGTGGTGAGGACTCACATGGTGAAGATCCATCCCGGTGATTGTGGTAAGGGATGGTGAAGCGTTGGAATTGTTGCTTGATCCATAAGAGCTTGATACGTGGAGATTTCAGTTATCGAATTTGATGTTGTCGGAGCTTGCTGGTGCGGTGGTTATGGAGTTGATTGTTATGATGTTAAGGGACATCATATGCAGAATGTTGAGGCGGTGATTGGAATGATGGTAGACTTGTGGTTGTACGGTAACTGTGTTGCAACAATGATGTTGAAATTTTAAGGCTAATTAATATGACAGAGAATTGGATTAGAAAGATTAATTGCAGAGAGAGAAAAATGTGCATTAAATGACTCTTAAGCTGTGCAATGTTGCACATGTTAGAAAACCCCTTGTAAAATTATTCAAAAAGTTACACTAATTAATGATTGCATTGTTTTTGATGTTTTTTGGTTTTTCTTCTTATTTTAAGGACCGGAGGGAATTCTAGTTTTAGGGTTAATGGAACATGCTTTTTATAAGCATTGCTTAATAACGTAGGTTCACACACACACACATATATATACATCGAGAACAATTTTTTTAGAAAAAGAAATTGCTATAATTTAAGAAAAAATTGCTATAAAAAAATTTGTAAATTAATTTTGAAGTGCCTTACCCCACTTGGTAGAGGTGTACATAGGCCGGTTTAGGTTGGGTTTGGCCAAACCTAAGACCTGAACCATACAGGGTACTCTGGTTGAGTAAGGTAAAATAACCATCCGTTATATATTGGGTTGGGTTGGGCTAACCCACTAATTTCTGGTTTAGGTTGGGTAGTGAGTTACTCAAATTATTTTTTTGTGAATATTAAATGACAAAATGACGAGTCCTCATTTTTTAATAAAAATTATTCAATTTTTTAAAAAAAAAATTATGTAACATATTTTCACGACATTTTAGTGTCATAAAATAATAAATAATAATATCAAATAATAAATTTCATCATAAAATACTTGCAACAAATTAAAGTTGATTGACATAAAATTTCATTAGCATCAAAATAACCAAAAATTGCAACATCCTAATTTGTAACTATAACATGTTTTAATTTTCAATATAGAAGATACCTTGTGTCAATTTTGAAAATTAGACTTAATTTATGAACAAAACTTTTGGTATTCTCTTTGGTTCCTAGGTAAACAAATAAAAATTGAGTATTATTTGGTAAGTGGGTTTATTAGGTATGAGTTTGGTTTTGCCCAAAACCCGTTATTTTTTTTATGGGTTTTACATTTTTTAAAACCATACTCACCCAATGACCCAACTCAACCCACTTTTTTGGATTTTTTTTGGGTGGGTTTGACCGGATTTTTCGGGTTGACCCAACCCATGTACACCCCTACCACTTGGTGTTGTTGGCAGACACTCAAAGCTGAAGTGTACTCGGTACGCATGTTAACACAGTAGCCTCATTTTGTTTTAAATTATATATATGTAATAAATTATTATTAAGAGTAAAAGTGGGTTTTAATTAAAATAATAAGGGTAAAAATGAAATTAAAATTGAGAAGCTATAAACTATAAGCTCAAATGCTACTTGAAATAGTGTCTGGAAAATAAGCTATAAGCTCATGATGGAATGACGTTTACCAAATAGAGCTTTTTTAGTCAAATAAACTTATAAACTATTCGCTATAAACTCATTTCATGATCTTACCAAACAAACACTTCAATTGTTTGAAACCTGCCGATGTAAGACAATTTTAGTTTCTCTAAAAGCTTAGACTAGAGAAAACTCTATATGTTGTTAACTTTTAATGTGGATTTCTTTCGACGTTTATTTTTGTAAATGTGACTACCCTTGTTTTATTATGTTAGTTGTTGGGCATATTTCTTTTTTATGCTAGCGTGTGATTTATTAATTTTAATTAGACAAGACTTAAAGTTATTATTAGGATATACCACGAGCCAAATAACATATCAACTATGTATACTCTCATGTAGAGGTGTCAAAACGGGCTACCCGGCCTGTGACGGGCTAGCCCATGTCGGGCTCCGGCTTTTTCGGGCCGGGCCAAAAAGGCCTGGATGATAAACGGGCATAAATATAGTTGTCCAAGCCCGGCCCTTTGCGGGCCACGGGCTTTCGGGCCCCCAATTAATAAAAAAAATTAATTTTAAAAATAAAAATGATTTAAAATTATTCACACCACATATTGTTTTTTTTCCAGACAACTCCACGCAGAATTCTTAAAATTATGACTTTACGACCCGTAGAATTTATATAAAAAAACAAACAAAAGAGACCGAACCTGTGATAAGTTGGAAACTTTAAATGGATAAGAAAGAACAGCTCAACCACGACATAATAATAATGATAATTCTCAAACAATTGAACATGCACAGTATCAACAAAGTGGTGTAATTGAATTGGAAATAGAGGCGCATCAACAACAAGGGAGTCAAATGGAATTAAGTAATAACATGGCAGCAACAATTACACTTGGCAATAAAAGATTTTAATTTGAAATAGAATGATAAAACTATAACATGAGCAAGTGAAATTAAATAGAATAGTACTACTGAATACTTGATAGATTTGCATAAAAAAAAAAGGTTATGAATACTTAAGACAAAACAAAACAGTGGAGTGGGTAAAGAAAAAGAAACTGATAAGTTATTAATAAAAATAATCGGGCTTTCGGGCTAGCCCGCCACGGGCTCGGACTTATACGGGTTCGGGCTAAAAAGCCCTCGTATTAATCGGGCTAAAATTTGGTTGTCCAAGCCCTTCATTTTTCGGACTTTCTCGACCCGGCCCGGTAGGCCCGGCCCATTTTGACAGCTCTACTCTCATGTACCCAATTTTTCAAGAGTTGCATATCGTATATCTATCTATACCATATATGTATCGACATGGGCAGAGAGCTACGTTATGCTCAGGGGGTTCATATGAATCCCCTCCCTTTTTATGATTACACCTATTTTGTATGCTATTTTAATACTTGAACCCCCTCAAATTTGTTGCTTGAACCCAATATCTCACCTATGTGTAAAAAAAGCTGTGTGTTGCACTGCTATGATTGATTTTTTGACAGTTAAAGCTGCACACACTATAGTAATATAATATCAGTTAGTTGTGCAGGCTACACAAAGTCAAAATACACTACTTTATCTGGTAATTGGAAATGGAAGTACTAGTATTTTGACCTATAAAATATGTTGTGTAAAAAACAGTTTATAAATTAAAGTAAAAAATAAGTTTCGCTTTAGTTCATTACTTGGTTTGTTTGCGGTGTGAATCATTCCAGTATTCCAATATATATATCTTTTTTAAAGAACAACTAAAAAAAAAATTAGTCAAAGAACAATTTTAGTTTACTTATGTGTTCAACAAAAAAAAATACCACTATATATCTTCTTCAAAAAAGTAATATACTTATCTTAGTGGATGCAAAATGATGGCATGGCGGGTAACATTAAAATGAATGGTCTCATCTTTAATTTCATGTAAGCAATTCTATTATCATTCAAAAAAAAAATACACAATATATATCATTTTTAAAGTATAATATTTTTTTTTAATATATATTATATAATATTATAATTATTAATTAAATTTTAAAGTTTGAACCCCCTGCTCCAGGTTCCTGGCTACGCCACTGTGTATCGAAACGATGTGCGAACTAAATGACTTTGGAAACAACCCAAAACAAAAATCCAAGTACACCAAAACTAGTACACATATATTATCGAGTTAACTCATGAACCAACCGAGTCGAACTAGATATAGCTCAAGTTCAGCTCATTTGGTTCATGCTAATTTTAACGAGCAAATTGTTGAGTCGAGTTCCGAACTATATTTGATTTGGTTTGATTCATTGCTATCCCTATTTCCAATATTAAGAGAGAAAAGGGCAATTTAAATAATTTTAATTTTTGCCTTATTTTATTTGATTATGATCATCTTAGTGTACACATCCACAGTGACAAGGTTTGTGAAAATATAAAAAGAAAAAAAATTCAAATTATCGGGTGCCAACGCAATAACTAAATAATAACTCATGGGAATTTTGCAGCAGAATTTTATGGGAACCTTGCTCATATACATGCACAAAAGCCCTCTTTTGTGGAAAGGAATAAAAAATAAGGTGTTAGGCACTTTGGAACCCAAGGAACCTCACACAAGTTGCCTTCACAACCAGAGTCTTCTGTACATTTAACACGGTATGTTGTAATATGTGGTTTCAAAGGAAACTCATACAACTTGTTTTGACAACCATAGTCTTCTTTACATTTAACACAATCTGTTGTATTTAAAAGAGTAAATGAATGTTAGTTGAATGAGATAAAATATTATGTAGGAAGTATCTAAGGAAATTCTAGAAGGACAAAAAATGGATTACCTTCAATATTCATTGCAGCAATTAGAAATAGGGAAATAAAGATAATTATAACACAAACAAACTTCACAGTTTGAACCATATTTCTCCCCTATGATGTATGAAATAGAATATGTTTTTATTACTTAATAATTTATAAAGCTCATCCTTTTCTTACAAATATTTAATAGGTTTTAGCGCTTATGAAGTGGTAAGAAAATGTCTCTTAAACACAACTAAAGGTTTTGTTTGTTCCCTTAGCACACTTAAGAAAATTTATCTTTTCTTGCTACCGAACTACATAAATATATTGTGTTTGTCCTTTAAGAAATGTAGTAAAGAAGTCACATGAGAAACTTATCAATCATAGGAATTAATTCTTATTTTACCAAGATATTTTATTTTCAAACCTTCACATATCAAAAAAGGGAAACTCTTGAAAGAGGTATAATATTGTTGAATTTCATGAGTTCTAGATTATAGCAAATCTTTAGCTAATATATATGTTAGGTTTCAAATTGACAAATAATAAATTAAGATAGCATGCAAAGTTTATAATTGAAAATGTTGTATGTTTGAATTGATGGAAAGTCATGTCGTAGCAAACCAAATTTCTATATCCTATAAAAGAAGTTACTTTGCATGTCAATCCATTGGATAATTGTAATATTCCAAAATATAGAATATCAACTACTGCCTAATCAGGAATGTGCCTAAGTGTTCTAAGGATTGTCAAAGGTTTAAGAAGGAAAATAAAATCAGTAAATTTCTTGAATATGCCATTTTTTTTTAAAAAAATTTCAACTACTGCCTAATAGGTTTTTCGAATATGCCATTTTTATAAAAAAAATTTCAAGTCATTTGCTTTTGCTGCACATTTACTTTGTCCGCACATTAAATTTCTTGAAAATTTACATTTCTGGACTTTAAGTTCTTTACATATTTACTTTCAAGTCTTTTACTTTTCATGCACTTTAATTTTACCATTTAATATTTATTTGTTCACTAGTCCTTTTTCTAAACCTTGTACTTCAAGTTGTAACCAAAAAAAAACCTTGTACTTCAAGTTCATTGTAATGCGAAAAGTCTTTTCATAATAAAACATACACTTTTTTTTTTTTTTTTTAATAAAAACAAAT
>Ga0228710_1010544_pt1 | contig 12288 bp, 3 predicted proteins | sample MedpolnodulmetaG_FD_177995 | JGI IMG/M metagenome (GOLD analysis project Ga0228710, IMG submission 177995) | Root nodule microbial communities from Medicago polymorpha collected in Santa Monica, California, United States - pink nodules | ecosystem: Host-associated > Plants > Roots > Nodule...
TAATAAGTCATTTATTTAATTGATTGAACTTGCCGTGAAGAAGACACAAATATGGATTCAAATAAGGGGAAAGAAATATCTGATGATTGGAATCCAGACGAAAAAAAGGCAATTGGAACATAAAAACAAATGATGACCATGTAATCCATTTGTAGTATCAATTCATATGGTTTATCTTTCTTATATGCATTTTACACGTAGTTTTAAAAAAATTGCTAACAGGTGAACATGAGCTAAAACAAAGAATGTCTAAGATGGAGCTATCGTTGGAAGAAATCAAAGGGATTTTGACGAACTACATGCGCCAACCAGTTATGTTGTCGGGTGTCAATGCTGATGGAGAAGAATCCTGCACAAAGGTATTGATTACAGAAGATGAAAATAAGGATTGTGAACCTGTTGACAAGGAAAGGTTTCGAAAAGTGTTTTTACCATCAGGTAAAAACAAAAACGACAGCACACCTCTTGTAGTAATCAGCACTCCAACAGTGTTCTACATTAGATCCAAACAAAGCCAAGAAACTCAGAGTAAATTATTTGGACCGTTTATTCCTAATGTAAGTAATTTACCTTTATGTTACTCATTTGTAACAGCCAAAGTTTTTAGGTAAATTTTTGTTGCAAAGGAGTAATATAAAGGTAAATTACTTACATTGAGAATAAACGGTCCAAATAATTTACTCTGAGTTTCTTAGCTTTGAATGGATCTAATGTAGAACCGTGTTGGAGTGTTGGTTACTACAAGAGGCGTGCTACCGTTTTTGTTTTTGCCTGATGGTAAAACACTTTTTGAAACCTTTCCTTATCAACAGGTTAACAATCCTTACTGCCATCTTCTGTAATCAATACCTTTTTGCAAGATTTTTCTCCATCAGCATTGATACCAGACATCAGTAGGCACATGTAGTTCGTCAAAATCCCTTTGATTCCTTCCAACAATAGCTCCATCTTAGACATTCTTTGTTTTTGCTCCGTTAGTAAAGTTTTCAAAACTACATGTAAAATGCATATAAGAAAGATAAACCGTATGAATTGATACTACAAATCGATTACATGATCGTTCATTTGTTTTTGTGTTCCAACTGCCAATGTTTTTCTCGTCTGAATTTCAATCATCAGATATTTCTTTTCCCTTGTTTGAATCTGTAATGCCCCAGATTTCAATCCAAGACATTACGCCTAGTTCATTTTCATTTTTCTAAAAACGCTACTATTTTTTTTTATTATCAATAATAAATTCTTAACGTAATTTATTTATAATTCTTAAAATAAATATCCTTCAAAATTACTTCTAAAATTACAATTGAACAAAAGCCCAATTTCGTCCACGTACGCGCTTCAAGCAAAAACACCAAAGCATACACCATGTCTTCTTTGGTACCTAAAATGTTCAATTTCCTTATCCAAATTGGTTCATACTCAAAGGACAAGAAAAAATGTCATAAAATAGATGATATCAAAACTTCTTAATCATAAAGAATTAAGAAAAATACATCCAAGACATATGCATGGGTGGATCTGGACTCAAAATATTAGTGGGGCAATTTTTTTGACAAATAATTAAATTATTGAGTCAAATATTAACGCATCATCATGCACACAAACCAAAAGTCAATCATTTCACAAACTAACATTTTCATCTTTCTCTTTTCTTTAATTCATAAAAAATGTAGCATTTCTTTCCCAACATCACAAAAACATACAAAGCATAATAATATAAAATATATCAGTTCACATCATATTCTCATACACAACCATCAAATAACACATAATTAAGAATAATCATTTTAGAATAGATTAAATTTTACCCTGAAATTATGTTTTAGTTATTTTTCTTCTTAAATGACAAGAATTTTACCACTATTTAATAAGAGAGCCTTAGCTCTTAGTATGAAAGTATGGGAAAAAGCTCTTACCTTGCCCGTTTTTCCGTTCCTAATAGCAAAGGTTAGTCCCACAGATTGCTCGCACACAGAAGGGTTCAAAAACTACAAGGGAACAAATGATATAAGGAACAAAACAAATATAAGAATAAAGAGAATAGAAAAAGAGGCTGGTTTGAGTCCCGCCACCTTCGTAGGAAATAGCTTATGAGTAGGGCCTTGATTGAAATGCCAAGGGAAGAATAAATATAATCTTACCTTTCACACAAAAATGGAATGAATATGAATGAATAAGAGGGTAGGACGAAGATAGTGGCGTGAGTATGATGATCATAATGTTGGAGGGTAGAAGAAGGGATTGTATTCATATGTCAAAGGAAAAGAGAGGACGTGCATGTACCAAAAATGAGAAAGGTTCATTCTTCTATTCAAATCATAGTATGGGGTTAAGGCAATAAAGTGGAACTATTGTTGATGATTCCTTGAAGACCAAAGATGTATGGTAATTGAATAACATTCAAGATTATGCAGACCAAAGATGTAAGGAAAAACGTACAGGAAGAGAGAAGAAAGTAATTCTTTTCCATAAATGAGAGGGAGAAAAATCAGATTTTGTTTGGAATCATTAAAGAAGGATTATGCAGACCAAATCTTGACATGTAAATCAAATTATGAGAGAGGGTTGGTCCTAGTGAGAGAAAATGGCGTGATATTTTCTTTAGTTTGATACAAGCAGAAGTTAGTTTTGTGCCTTAAGGAAATTGGGTGATGGTTAATGTGTGATAGCTATGTTTCAGCATGAAAGTTATGGAATTTGATAGTGGAGGTTGAGAGAAAAAAAAGGGGGAACCGTGGACAAAAAGGAGATGAGAAAGTGAGGTGTTCCTCCTTTTAAGGATTATGGATAGGTATAAGAAACATGGGGAGAAACTGATTTAGTCTCATGACTACGTCAAGATACACACACACTTAGCTTCTACTCCCATTATTTATTTATTTTCCTTTCTCTGGTTTCATGCAGTCACCATATACATATATATACTAATTCTTTTAATAACTAAAACTATTAAAATAAGTTCCTATTAGGATAAGTGCATTTATTAAATAATCTAAACTATTAAGAAAAATGAAATAATAGTTCAATGAAGGATAAAAAAAATAAAAAATTTAATCTAAAAAAAGTGTATTCAATTTATATTGTTAAGAGGGGGAGCTTTTAACTCCTTTTAATTCAATTCCCCTTGTATGATCTTAATTTCAAGAAGTTTGTCATCATCAATCAAAAAGAGGAAAATTGTTGAAGCAAAAATCTCTTTGAAATTGTTTTTAAGTGATAAACAAACTCTTGTGTTAAAAAGATTAAGATTATAATTTTATGTGGTTACTTAATATGAGCATTTGAGTATATTTCATTAAGGACAGGAATTCTAATCTCACAGACATGTTAAAGTCATGTGTCCGTTGATAATAGTCATCAAGTTCTTCATGTTTCAAAGAGAATATAATTTCTATTCAGGGAATAATTAAAAAAGGATATTTATTATGAAGCCTTGATGCAAAGAAATGATAAGAACAAATATGCTACTATAATTATTACAAGTCACAGCAACTTATGTTACTATAATAGATAGTAAATAATATAGACTTTGATTGTGCTTTTCTTATTTGTATATATCCAATTTGCACTCTTAAACAATCAGTTAGTCAATTTGATAGCTTTCTTTGTAATCATCAAAACATGAATAGTAAGTATTGTATCTCAATGAATATGGTTGTTACAACTAAAACAAACAAGTGGTCATGAAAGTTGTCTATCAGCTGGCATTAGCAGCTTTAATCCCATGCTTATCGAGGTTCTTAAAATACAGTCCATGCAGTCATATAAAATAAATACTTTACAAAGTTAGATGGAACAAGGTGAATCCATACCTAAATTTCGTATTCACAGTTGTACAAGAGGAGGTTCATTTCACATCTCTCTAAGAACTAGGGAAGATAGGCAGAATTCACACTCCTCATTTGCACCTTTGGAAATTGGTAATGATACGCTCGTGCAAAACAAATCATACACAAAGTTTTCCATTTGTCTTCTGTAGCTTGGATGGTCCCATATTGCAACTTATAAGCACTCTAAATGGTAAACGTGTGTATTCTAGTACATCTCCAACGCAAAGTATCAAAACTACCAACATCGAAAGGGGTCGATATGGATAACAATCAGAAATCAAGTGAAAAAAACTTCACCACGCAAGATAAAAGATTCCTTGACGGAGACAAAAGGTAGGTCTCCTTGACGGAGAACTTGTTGAGGACAAAACTTTTGAAAATGACTTCCATTCAACAAAACAGAGAAAGATATAATGAAAATATAATTAGTCAAGCTCTGCTATTTTTGTGAAAAAATTCATAGAATGAAGCACATTGGAAAAAAAATATTCCACTTGATACAATCATGTGTCTTTTACATTTAAAACTTTAGTACCACACACCCCTTCTTCCCTTTATTTATTTTTCCTCATGTAATGAAAAGATTCAAAAGCCAATAAGGTATTATCAATGATTAATCTTCTCGATACAAAAACACTTTAAAAAAATTCAATGATATCAAGAACAACCAATTTCAACCTATTTGAAATTGTTTTTGTAATTATTTTAAAAATGACACTGTAAAGAGAAATAGATCGAAAATCACCTAACACCTTGATCCAGTGGCGGAGCCAGAAATTTTTTGGAGCCTGGGCAAAATAAAACAACGATAAGTTTTAGTGACAGCCACAACCGTAGGTAGAGGTCATAATGTTTTTTAAATGGTCTCCTTAGAAATTACCTACGGTTATTTCCGTAGGTAAAGGTGGAAAACATGTTGTGAAAGTCATTTGACAATGACAGACAGGTTTAGCTACGGAAATTTGCCCTATAGTGACGGATTTTGGCCGTCACTAAAAGTCAAATTTCTTGTAAATTTCTTGTAGCGATACAAAGAAAGTATGGGTTGAGCCCGGGCGCGTGCCCGGGCTAGCTGGGGGGTAAAATCGCCCCTGCCTTGATCTTTTTCAAAATGAGACAAATATAAGTATAATTAAGGTTGCTCGAATTTCCACCACCATTGAGAATCTCCAAATCAAAAGAAGGCACATATTTACCAACTATACTCCAAAACTGTTTTTTTTTTCTTTTTCCAAACAACTATACTCCAAAATTGTTGATATATAATAAAGTTGGTATTACGATAGGACGCCGAGGAAGCATAGGGCTTTAAATTTTTAGTTGTTAAGAAAACCTCACTTTTTGTGAACTCTACTTCTAATATGTTACATATAGAATTTAACGGTTTATCATTGACCATTTCCATAACTTCAGAAGTTTTTTCAGATGACTAGTTGGGAAAATATTTTGAAAAAAAACTATTAAAAATGCTGTTAATGTCTTCCTCGTCAAAAAGTAATTTCAAAAACTACAAAGTATGTAGTTATTGTTATTTTAATCTATCTTTAGTATTTACTCAAATTTTTCCTTAAATCTTTTATACTTTTTAATTAAAAAAACTGATTGGTTAAATGTTTTTCACAACTTATTTAATGATAACTCAACTCATAATACAGTTCTTTACTTATTAAGAGTGCAATCGCTAAAAACATGGATATTTCCCAAAGTGATGCGCAGTTCATATACACCAATTTTATTTTATTTTAAGGAAAACTCATATACACTAATAAAGGGTTAATGGTACTTTACCCCCTGTAATATAAGTCATTTTCGGTTTTACACCTGTAAAATATTTTTTTTTATTTACCTCTTGTAAAATATTTTTGTTTTGATTTACCCCCCTAATAGGTCATTCAAAAACCAGAATTTCTGAAGAAAAAAAATAAAAAATTGGTTTTTGAATGACCTATTAGGGGGTAAATCAAAACAAAAATATTTTATAGGGGGTAAATCAAAAAAAATATTTTACATGATGTAAAACCAAAAATGACCTATATTACAGGGGATAAAGCACTATTAACCCCACTAATAAATCTAGTGCTTTTCTTTTCATTTTGGGGCGTTTTATTTTATCATGATTCATGTGGCCTGAGATTCAAACACAACAACCCTCACGTTAACTTGCTCATTGGGATGTTGTTTCCATCGTCATTTTTCCAATAACAACCACCTCACCCACTTGCATCACATTTATGAGAAATTTGATTCTTTGCGGTCGGGTTGTTGCCGCATTCACGAAGTTAAGGATACCGCCGATACTTGTTTGATCTTGATTTGATGGTCTAAAAACAGACTTTAATTTTTATTATATATTTTAAAATAAATAGTAAATATCTAAATCGTTTGACTTTGATTAAATGATTATCAAGGACCAGGTTCAATAAATAGTAAATGTGGATAAGTTGCGACTGTAATCTGCCGGCAATCGTTGCTGGGACTTGATTTTTGAACAGTGACGGAGCCACTCATGGGCTATTGGATCTCATTCCTTCGTGTTCCAGGTTCAAATTTTGGCTGGCTATAGTTCTTGAATTTCTTGTTCGTTTTTTTTTTTTTAAATTATGCAATAAATTCTTCAAGGGGAATCGAACCCGTTCACACATAGACACTCACAATACTCCTAGCCGCTAAAGCAACAATTGTTACGCTGTATAAAGTTGCTTTTAATCCTTTGATATCTAATACTCCCTCCGTCCCGCAATAGATGATCCATTTGAAAATGTGTAATTTTGACCTAACTTACTTTGACCATATTTTTCTACTAATATACGAAGATAAATAATATCATATAAAATGCCGTTAGATTTGTCTCAATGAGTATTTTCAAAATATCAAATTTCCATAATTTTTTCTAATATATTATTCAAGATATTTAAACTCAAAATTATGCATTGGAATGCGTAATAAGGTCAACTGTGTCAAGTATTAAGGGACAGAGGGAGTATTAAATATTTCACCGACTTTTTGAATGAATAAAGCACAGTTCTTATTTCAATTAAAAATATACGCGTAATATAATAAAAAAATTATATAATATTTATGTTAAAAGATCCTGAAAACCCGGTTTAAATCATGTTCCATAGATAAAAAGTTATTGTTCATTCAAATTAACTAATATATTTACACACATTGAACGAATTGGCCCACCCACAAAATTATTTCTAACTCCGCCACTGATTTTGAAAATATAAAATGTAATTACAAGCATAGAATGTAGTGTGTGCGTGCGCTACACGCTAATTAAATTCAAGTCCCCTAAAAAATTACTAATTAAATTATAGTATTATACTAACATGTGTTTTAAGAGCATTATTTAAGAAAGCAAAGCCCCTACAAAATTACTAATCAAATTAAAGTGTTATGCTAACATGTCTTTTACGAGCATTATTTAAGAAAGCAAAAAATAATGATTTTTAATATTTTAAAAAGTTCCTTTTGGGATTTTTTTTTTTTAAATGTTTCACCATTTTCTTTTGGATCCAAAGATTATGGACTTTAGCCCCATTAATTAGTGCCTTTAAAAAAAAGGGAAATGCAAATTTCTTTGAAAATATTTTGAGTTCTAAGGTCTTCTATGTTTTATATTGATGCATCAACCCTAAATTCAGTAACAGATGGGGTGATATATAATTATCTTTGTAAGTTTCATATAGGCAAGGTCATGAGATATATCATACATTCCAGATTCTATTTTAATATAGATTTTAATATAAACTCCAAGGGTTTGGTCTAGTGTTAAGAAAAAGGTCTTGAACATGAAGGTTCTGGGCTTGAACCGTGCTAGTGCCTTTGAAAGAAGGTAAATATTAGAATGGATGTAAGTACAAGTAGTTCTATGCCCAAAAATACTCCACAAGACAACTAAAAATACCCTACAAGGGCAAAACCCCTAGTTACACATACAATCCAAAGGGTTTAAAAACCAGTCATAAAAGAGGCAGAGAGGTCCTTTCTTCCTAGCCAAAAACCATTGCCAAGACATGTGTTTAATTGCCTCAACAACCTCATCCTTTGGAACCACCTTGGCAAATGATGAAATCATTTCGCTCCCTCCAAATAGACAACAACATTGTATGTCAAACCAACAATAGTCCATTTATCTTCTTCACATGCCTAAAGTAAAAACAAACACTTTCAAACAAGATAAAGAGATCCCCTGGTAAGACCAAAGACATACCCAACCACTTGACAATTTTATACTAATTTCGCACTTGCAAAGTCACACTTTATGAAAAGATGAGATTCTGATCATTGGCAACCTGGATACAAAGTGCAATGTGGATCCCTCCCATCTTCAAAAACACCTCATTTTGACAAATTCCTCATAGTTGGCAACTTATGAAGGAGCATTTGTTAAGAGAAAACAATCGTGTTTGATGGAGCCAAACTTTCCCAAACTCTTCCCATAAGCTTAATTGCAGTTTTAGCCCCCTAACTTTCCCAAAGTTGCGATTTTAGCCCCCTAAGGAAAAAAACTACAAAATCGCCCCCTAAGTTTTGCACTTGTGGCAGTTTTGGCCCCCAAAGCTAATATTGACTCGGTCTACACTGACGTGGCACCCTAAGTGAGGTGCCACGTGTTTTTCTTTTTTTGCCTTGGGGGGCCAAAACTGCTACAATTGCAAAACTTAGGGGGCGCTTTTGTAGTTTTTTTTCTTAGGGGGCCAAAATCACAATCACAACTTTGGGAAAGTTAGGGGGCTAAAACTGCAATTAAGCCAAATTTCTAATACCAAGACCACCTTCCTTAAAAGGTTTACAAACAGTGTGCCAAGCTACCGTTACAAATTTCTTTTGATGAATATCCCCACTCCACATAAAATTATGCATCCATCTTTCCATATCTTTGATCAAAGAGATTGGCCTGGAATAGACTGATAAACAATGAAGGAGCATGTTATGCACCATTTAACAACCTAATTTTTAGTTAGATTTATTTTAATTGTTTTTATGTGTGTGTTATATATGCTTGTGTGTGATTAATTGCCTACGTGTGTATTTTGACGGGTTTGGTGTTAGAAGGGTATTTTGGTCATTTTGTGGGTAAGGGTAAATTAGTAATTTTACCATAGTGAGGAGCTTATTTAAACTCTATTCTTTGAGGAAATTAGGTCACATAGAATCATTTGTTCATTTTCACAAAACATTTCAAGAGAGGTAGAGAGAGAAAGAGCTAGAAAGAGGGTTTTGAAGAGAGAAGAACTTGGAGAGCAAGAAGAGGGTAGAGACTCAAGGGATTGGAGCTAAAGTGAAGCCTTAGCTTAGATTTGTGAAGATTTGACGTAAGGGGGCTAGTTTTCATTCATAATCTTCTTGTATAATCTTTTTTCTACTTCTACCCATAAGTGCTTATTTGTAAAAATTGATTATTATGATTTTAATTGGTGAAATTCGTGTTTATGCTTTGATGTAATGTTTGGGTATGATACTTTGATGATAATTAAGTTGTTGATGATGAAATTACATGCTAAAGATGTGTATATATGTATATTTGTGTTTTCACTCAAAATTGATGAAATATAATGTTGTTGTTAATGAATTGTTGATGAATTCATGATTGGTTGTTGTTATTGTTGTTATGAGATGTTGTTGTTGGTGATTGGTGCCATGGATAATCACAATCATAGAGCTTACTATGAATTTGTGTTGTTCTTGATAATTTTCATGAAAATTGGGTCAAATGGTGAATTTTGTTGGTATGATGTTTTGGTTCAAGTTTTATATGGATTTGAGTGTCTTTTTATGTCTATAAACATTTGGACAAACATTGGGAACAAATTTGGGCATTGAGGATCAAAAAATGGGATTTTGGGGTGAAAATGGAGTTTTTCCCGATAGCTACCTGTCATAGCTTGCCATGGCGAGTGCAGCAGATGTCTAACTCGCCATGGCGAGTGCAGCAGATGTCTAACTCGCCATGGCGATTGATTTACTCGTCGGGGCGAGTTGCTCTCTGACAGCATACCCAGTTTCGCGTTCTCGCGTCTTTTTCACATGTTTCTGTTTCGAATTGTCTTTTGGTGTAAACTTGAAAGTTTTAGATAATTGTGTTAGCTTTCCAACGGTTTTAGTTTGACTTGAAAATGATTTTTATATTTTGAGTTATGATGAAAATACTCCAAGTGGGTCTTGGTAAAACCTTACAAAAATTCAGCATAACCGTTTCTAAGTCAACCCAAAACTTATGGTTTGTTTACAAACTTCAAAACTTAAGTACTAGGAGTTCAATTGATGTGTTTAATGGTATTTAACCTATGTTGTGATGGATCTAACTTGGTTTTGTTTTGAAAATGAAATGGTTTTGCAAAATGATACCATGAGACGAACTTTGTGATTTCTATGATTCCGTTGTAATTAGCCGGTGAAACGCACATGTATACTCTACTGCACTCATATGTGGTCTAGGTGTATACATAGTTGAGGCATTGGATCTTGTTTGCTTGGTCTTGCTTTATTTGTTCCAATTATTTTAAAGTTGTGAAAATGAGAGACGGACTTTGTCGAAAATAATCTTTAAGACCGAATACTTTACAAATCTGTTGTGAATAGTTTTATATGGTTATATGAAGATGTATGAATGATTGATAGGAGTTGAATATGATGTTTATCATGATATGGTGTATTTTGTTCCTTACTTTGATTATGAGAAATGTATGTTGTTGAATTATATGATTTAGTTAATGTTGGTGAATGTGTATATGTTAATTGATGGTGATATTGTTGGTGAATTCATATATGTTAATTGATGGTGATATTGTGGGTGAATGCATATATGTTAATTGATGGGGATATTGTCGGTGAATGTATATATGTTGGTGAATTGATGTTGAACTTATGCATAATGTGTCATAGGTTCATGCATCATATGTTGTCGGAAATTTATATCCAAGTGAGGTGATCGAATACTTTGTATTCAAATGTTGGTGATATGATGTTCTGTTGGCATCTTAAGGTGACGGCCTTGTTTGTGACGGTACCGCATGCATATAGATGTCATGTATAGGTGCATTGTACATGAGTCTTAATTGTCTATGTGCTTGGTGAATTTGTGCATTCACTACAAAAAAACGCGCTAAATTGCGGGGATTTTAGAGCTATTTTGCAGCGGTTTTTAACCTCCGCGGAATGTTTTGCAGGATTTTTCAAAAACCCCGCTTATACTAATCCCACAAATTATTTGCGGGGTTTTTTTGTGACCGCTGGTATTCAGATCCAAAACCTCCGCAATATGAGTGTTTTGTTTGTGGGAGTTTTTAACCTTCGTAGATAAATGGATTTTTTTTTTTTAGATTTCTTTTTTGTTTGTTTTGTTGGAGTTATTAACCTCCCGTAATACAAAAATAATATAATTGATTTTTGTTACTTAATTTTTTTCTTTATTTAATATATACTTATTTTTAATAGCAATTTATTGGTAGTGTAAGATTTAAATTTATCAATACACTCAATTCCAAAATAAATATTTAACACTAGTAACGTGTATAATCTAATAGCATAAAATATGTCTTCCTCTAAAAGAGATATCATAACAAAACATAGAGAGTCGATATCTCTTTACAACCTTCCATTCCAAATAAAAACTCAGATGTTCTACAATCAACCAAGTGTTTGATATTTGATATAAAACCTTTATATATAATCTAAAAAACATCAGATTTGCTCCCACCACATGATCCTCTTCCGTTCAAAGGAAGAATTAGGCTCACTTGCAACATTTGTTTGCTGAAATTAAAAAAGAAAACACTTCATTAGCTAAGATATTTGACAAAGCTTCCACAAAATTACGGAAAAAGTAAAACAAATACCACACTAAATTAATCGTGCTCTGAACTAAACTAAGAAAAGCACCAAACTAACATAACAGTCATTATTGGCCTACAATTGCATCAGAAGTTCACAACAAGCAAAACATGACGGGTTCATTTAAACTTGAAATGATATTTTCATTTATCGTTTTGGACGGCTACTTAACTCTCTTCTCTAGAATCATCCTAAATTAAAAAGTAAAATAAAAAACGTCATCTGGCTAGACGAAATAAACTAAAATCTAAAGCTACTGACATATAAAATCCAATAAGTTACCTGATGTATTATTTCGTCAAAGAAAGGAACAAAGATAGAACCAAAGAAGTTAGCCACTTCATCAGGAATCCTATATATGTTTGGACATATTTTTTTTCGTATGCTCAAAGTAATATTAGATATAATGTGTGTGTGTTCCGTCTCCATTAACCAAATAAATTTGTTGGAATACCATATCTAATGTGTGTGGGTTCTGTCTCCATTAACGCACTCATTGGAGGAAGGGTCCATTAATGCATACATTTATGAGATATGAAGGAAGAACAAAGCATATAAGTTAACATGGTTAGTAGGTGCCAATAATATCTATCACATTATATAACTTATTATAGACAAA
>Ga0228710_1010546_pt1 | contig 12288 bp, 5 predicted proteins | sample MedpolnodulmetaG_FD_177995 | JGI IMG/M metagenome (GOLD analysis project Ga0228710, IMG submission 177995) | Root nodule microbial communities from Medicago polymorpha collected in Santa Monica, California, United States - pink nodules | ecosystem: Host-associated > Plants > Roots > Nodule...
GGACCAGAAACGGTGTATACGATGTGAAAATGATGTTGAAAATGGTGGGCAGTTGGCGTTGCAGAAAAGTAAACACACTAAGATGACAAAACACTGAGTTCTTCTTCTTTCCCCTCTATTCAATTCAATTACAAATTTATCAAAATTTCTACCATTTTTAGGGTTTTTTATTTAATTTAATCCATTGGGGAATATACAAGATGTGCATGGCATGTGTATATGAAATGAAATTTTAATTTAACTCGATGACAATTACAATTTCTGGAAAATGGAGAGAAGAGTTGAAATGATGCTTTGATGAAGAGGGAGATGACGCACCTTTGTTTCTCTCTCTATAAAACTATTCTTTCTTTTTTATATATATTTACTTTAATTCTCAGCCGTTGGATTAGGGCAGGAAGATGGCAGAACAGATAAGGAGCAGGAGGTGATCCAATTCCGGGTGTTTCCTGCATATTTTGTTTTACAACATAAAAAATACTAAATATTAAGAACACAATTAAGTCAAAAACCAAAAAAAAATAAAATGGAAAAGAGATTGCCAGAAGAATGCTTATTTGAGAGGCTGACCTAATTTCATCCTATTTATATTGTCTTTCTCTATTTATGCTCATCCTATTTTCACTTAGGTGCACATCACTCATACTCTCTTTCTTATCTCACTAGCACTAGAGTTTTAGACTCAAATTCCCTTCCCTTGCAGCTACTGCCTTTTTTTACTACTTGCACTTGTGCACCAATATATTTTCACTTTCATTCCAACTTAACCCATTCTTTTCCCTCAATATATATCTATTCTCTATCAATCATGCGATGCAATTTCACCCTCTTCCTAACAACCTCATATATAAATGCCTTATTAATTTCTCTTTTTAACATTTATATATTTTTAATGATTTGTATGCTTGGTTACCTATCTTCAAATGTGTTTTATTTTGAGGAATTCCATCAAAATATGTGTTTATAATTCTTTTATACTGAGTTTCTTTTTTTTAGTAGATTTGCTTTTTCAATATTGATGTGTATCGATGTGCACTAGTTGCTACGATCGACTTACAAAACTTTCATTATTATAACAACGTCGAGTGTGATGTGATAGTAAAGCTAGCAACACAAATTGGTATATTGAGTGACCTTGATGATTTCCTGGGAAATAAAAAAGTCGAACAAAACGAAGAGGACAACCTAGAGAACTGGAGGAATATACCTATGTATTCCCCTACACATAGGTTAGAGTGTCCTGGATATATGGGTGTAGAAGTGTAAAGTGGTATGAGTATATGGATGCAAATGCATATTTGGATATGTATGAATATATGGACGTAAAAGACTCAGAGAAAGTGGATCAATGTATCGAGAAAGATAAGATTATTGAAACCACTAGCCTTAATAACAACCACTTAGTGGTAATTTCCTTGATTAATTAAAGATCATACAAGGTCGTTTCTTAACGATGACGCATGTTAATTTTAATTTTTGATGAGTGTTAAATTGAAGCAGACACCCTAACAGAGACCTTAACACTTGTTGTACCGTAAGTTCTTCCTCCAAGGATTTTGTCTCAAGACTCTCACTAATCTTGATTCATCAACTGAAATCTAACCAATGACGTTGAATTGATTTCTTATTTATTTTATATAAATAGTTTGGGCAGACTAAAAACTGCCTTTGAAGGATTTGTCTCAAGACTATCATGAGATTTGTAGTTTGGAACACTTGAAAAGGGGCAAATTCAGTGAAGAAACTTATTTTTCAGTGAAGGGTCTTTGTAGCTTGAAAGACCTTTATATTAATAACAATGACATCCAATGAATAGAGAAAAGAAGAAGCTTTTATCCAAAGATCTATACACATAGACTATTATATAAAAAGAAACTAAGATTGTTAGTATTTTGTAATCACTTTATGCATAATAACATATGCTTTGCATTTATTTTTATTTGTTTTCTACTAATTTATCTTCTACTAATTGTAGTTTTGTTTATGCATATTAGTACCATGCCATCTACTAATTTATTGTCTACTACTTGTAGTTTTGTTTATGCATTTTAGCACCGTTTCAGAAAATGGAATGAGAAAATATTACATTCTTACTTTTCCTCTTTTGATTGCCGCTTTTAGTACCTCTCTCAAATTTAAAACTTATGTGCAAATACATCATTTATCAAACTATCGACCAATCATCTCAAAAACAATTAGTTTCTTGAGGTAGTAGTTAGTTGTTAGATTAAATATAAACTCCTTATTCGGGTTTGAACCAAGAAGGACCTCCAGATCCTTTATCATTCCAGTTAAGCTACCCATTCCTCCACCCCGCCGTATTAGATTCACCAAATGAGACAACATTGAGGTGTAATGACAAATTTATTTTTCTTGATTTTCAACATTTCAAACTCTTATGTGATAATTTTAGCAAAAATAACAACATTGCTTCCTGAAGCGATTTGATTGCTCATATAAGTGTTTAAACCCACTTGTTTTTTTGGATTTTGCCCTCATAAATATTGTATTTTCCACAACGAAATACCATCCAACTAGCAACACATTCAATTTGGCGAAAATACAATGTTTTGCAATGCCAATTGATTCAGCCAAGGAAAGGGACTGAACTTATCAGCATACCTTTTTGATTAATAGTCTTAGTTTCCATTACCCTCCTACGCCTTAGACTCGTATTTACGTGCAACCTAAGATACCTCAACCAAACCCTTTAATTTTCGGGATTCATGCCTCGATCTGACATCGTTTAAGATTACATGTCCCAACCTCAACTCAACATGCACATTATTAGTACACATGCCAAAATATGAACCACAATTCGCATGTTATCAGATCAGATATATAATAATTTATTCTCAAACTTTAGCCTAGTTCCAACATGTTTTAATCACAACCTCATTGTGTCATTGAGATTCTATGTTATAAAAATTAATGTTAAATTAATACTTTTTTCCGTGTCTATATTATCCATTCAAAAAAAATATTATAAAAAAAAAATAAATGAAGCCGTACATATGTATATGTTGAGTACGGCTTTAATTTTTGAAAGTAGTCGTACACCACAAGCTGGACTTTAGGTTAGGATTTTAAAAACCAAAGGAAGCTGTACATGAAGAGTACCACTTTGGTTTGCTTAAAGTCATTTACTTGAAGCATCTAATATAGAATTTGACTCTTTGACATCCAAATTCAATTACTCCATATATCCTCACATCCTTTATCATGTCTATCCATTGTAAATCTTTTTTTGGTGGTGGTCGGGATTTGAACCCCGAACCTTGCATATTTTATGCATTGTGTATACCAACTGAACTAAGTCTACGAGGATATCGATTGCAAATCTAAATATATATAATTGCCGTTCAATCAGAAGGTTTTATGTATACATAAAGCATTAGCACACCTGACAGATAGCTTATAACAGATAGTTTATAAGCTTCATATATTTTATAAATAGCAAAGGAGAAGCATATATATATATATATATAAAAGAAAGTTATCAGAGGCTACACATAACATGAAGCACATTGTTCTTGTTTTGAGGACTGATACTGAGTAACCCTATGCAGCAATATATAAACTATATACACACCCTCCCCATTATTCATTCATATTTATGTATCATGCGGCAACATTATTTAGCAGTACTTCAGCGCCTCTTAGCTTGAGGCTCCTTCTGGGAGTTGAAGTAGACTGTAGCCACAGGAAGACCAAGGTTCAATTGACTTGCAAAATAACGAGTGTTGAAACTGACTCTACTGGTTGGCTGCTCAACCATTCCTATTGGTCCCTTCTGCTCAAACAAAACCAATATGTATCGGTGGATACCAACCGGTGGTTTTGGTCCTATATATGGAAGAATCTCCTTTCCTGCAACACCAAAGAAAAATTAATTAAGGTTATTTTATTTATTGTTTCTATATATATGGAAGAAGAATCTCCTTTCCTTGCAACACCAAAGAAAAATTAATTAAGGTTATTTTATTTATTGTTTCTATATTTCTACAATTAATTATAGAGTATGTATAAAATATGATGAATATAAAAGCAAGTAATAAGAATAGAATTATAGTTACAATTTATCTTGAAAAAAAACCTTTTAACAATATTTAATTATACTTTTGACCCCTTATGTTTTAAGAAATTCTGATTTTGGCCCCTTAACTAATTAAAATACAAAACAGCCCCCTATGTATTGGATCTTTGGCAGTTTTGGTCCCCTAGACCAATTTTGACTCGGTCAACGCTGACGTGACACTTCAAAGCCGCCACGTGTGCATTGCTTTGAAGTGCCATGTCAGCGTTGACCGAGTCAAAATTGGTCTAAGGGGTCAAAACTGCCAAAGATCCAATACATAGGGGGCTGATTTGTATTTTAATTAGTTAGGGGGTCAAAATCGCAACTTCATTAAACATAAGGGGTCAAAAGTGCAATTAAGCCTATTTTATAGGAACTAAATAAAGTGTGGTTTCAAAATTGTTCTCTTTGAAACAAGTGGAACGTTTCCTGTGTGACACATTGGTCATGAAATTCAAGCAGCCACTTTTGTGACATGCAAGCCACATGCTACGTGTGATGATCTCAAGGAAAGACACCCGTCGTCAAAATTGGTGTATCTTTTTATGCATTGTATAATTTCTCAAAAAAGTATGAAGTATTTTAGAAATATAGTGATGATGTTTCTTAATTACTTACATGATTTTTTTTTTATTTTTTAGGAAACTTACATGATTTACCTTTACGAAAAAATAAATGTTTGGTTTAATGTTTGTTCAAATTTATCCGAGTGAAAAAAACTGGTTAACTAGGTATAGAAGAAATGTATCTTCTAAAAAAACTGAATGTGTTAATAAGTATTAGAAAAACTAAGAAAAATAATTTGTGGTTAACTAAGACGTGTACATAGCCGTCACAAGCAGCACAGGTGCAGGATGGAAGACAACATTGAATCCGGGATTTAATATAGAAAACAAGTGTGAGAAGCTCATTTGTTAGATTGAAGCAGTAGAACAAGGATGTGATGTGATGTAACTACTTGAAATTTTGTGATATTTTTTACAAAGAAGCCTAAATATGGAAAAAGCCAAAAATAGATGCATGCATGTCGATTTTTTTCTGAAAAACCAAACAAACATTTCTGAAATCAACAATTGGCAGGTGGAACAATATAACCAGTTCTATCAAGCTTTTTTTCTTCTTAAAATGTTGTTAACATATTGTATGTCATCCAAAAAAAATTATATAAACTCATCCATGCAACATCTTGATAAGTGAAAAAAATAATATAACTATATAAACCCATGTGCATAATAAGAGAAGAAAAAAATAGTTATAAGATGCCGATCGAAAATTATTTTTTTATATATACCTCGCTTTGGGTTTGTTCCCCCCGGGATGTCAACCACGATCCTTAAAAAATGGAAACATGAAGATCAGTAAATTCATATCAAAATATAATTATCCAAAAAGAAAAAATAGGGAAGGACAAATAAAAAAGAAAAGAAGTGTAGATCGAGTTGAAAAAAAGATAAATTATGAAGAAATGAGAAGAAAATAAAGATAAAAATGATGACCAGTGTATCAGCTCACGCATGCTTGGCTCACTGGGGCTTGGTGCATCTGGATCAGTCATAACCTGCATGCACAAAAAATTGTTAAAAAAATCCATCAAAACTTTGATGATATGCATGCAAGATCAAAGTGACTGACCAGAGTGTAGAGGTTATCCGTGTTTCCAGTGAGAGTGACCTTGGGTGGGTTGATAGCCATGGATGGCTTTATGTCACAACCATTTGTGACATGTTTAGGACCAAAGTAAACAGACATGCCAACAGATGGTATGAACATGTCAACAACATCACCAATCACACGACCAACCACCAAAGGATCAACCGAGGCAGCCATCATGATCACCACAAAGACAATGCACGAGATCACAAAGAAATTGTTGAAGGACAAAGAAGGCATAAGCAAGAGTAGAAGACAAGAGCTGCGGAGTGAAGTGTGTGGTTTTCAATCTTGCTGAGGAGTAGTGTTTATATACTAGTTGCAAATTACTGATTCATGGTAAAATTAATTAATACTGCTCTTTTTCTTTTTCTGTTTCAGTTTCATCTTCTACTGTCAAATGAAACCGTGGCTCGTCTTTCATGCATAGGGCATCAGAGAATCAGTAACAGAGAATGGATGACACGTGTCCTAACTTTTGTCTTTGGTGACACGTGGTTAATATAACTGCCGTTGATTTCAAATTACTAGCACATAGATGCATCAGTAAATGATGAGTGAAAAATCACTCATTCATTGCACTCTCTGGATATGCACAGCCCCAGAAGGACAGCGTGAAATCCGTTTGGTGGAGCCCACAAGAAAAGATCTGTGGCAGTTGAGAGGGGTACAGACTTGAATATGGTGGATTTAACGGTACAGGAGCATGGCCCGTTTGTAAAGAGTGAATTTTTAAAATAAATTTATTTAATTATTCATTTACTAAGTAATAATGATATTTGTATAGTCATTTAGTAAAAAAAAATGTGATGACTTTTTCATTCTCTTTTTTTATTGGTAAAAAGTAAGAGAGAGAGTAAAAACGCAATGTTAATATGAGAGGAAAAATGGTCCAAAAGTTATAAAAAATAGTTGTACAAAAATCATTTTTCTTATCCAATGTTATGTCATATTTTTATATAATTAATTTTAAAATAAATTTAAACTTTAAATAAATTTTATCTATAGAGTATCGGTACTCAACCAATCTCTTTAAAATACCTAAGAAATTTTTGTTTTTTTCTTAAAGTTTTGAAAAAAACATAGTGACGAAACAACGAACTGTTTTTTAATTCACAATAATTACAATATTTGACATTAGCCTCCCCAAAAAACTTTCGGGGCTTAGACCCTTAAGGCTTTCTATGAGAATATTTTTTGAATCGACAACAAAAATATGATATTCTTTTCTTTTTTAACAAGTTTAATACTTCTCAAATGGGCAATTTCATGAGTTGAACTGGACTTTCTCGGGAAAGAAACATATAGCCAACTCTCACAACAACATGTTATTTTATTTATTTATTTTAAATTGAGGGATGGTGGAGAAATATTTTACAATGCTCACAACAACATGTTTGATTTTATTTCTTGAGGTTAGAATGTTACCACATATCTAATATCCCATGAACGATAAACAAAGAAACTTACTAGCGTAGAAAGGAGAATTACAATTTCAAACTCGCAACTTAACCCATCAAATGGTTCAACATCCTTTCATATGTGCTTAGTTGTTTTACTTTATGTTAAATGCACTTTTTGTTTATTTGCGTTTTTACTTTTTTGGGTCTCCAATTTTTAAATTTGAAATTATGAGGACTTGTAATATGAACTGGTCCAAATGTGAACCTTACTAAATTATGAATTAATAAGAATAATGGGTCAAAATTGAATTTAAGAATTTTTTTTCTTCATTTATGACAAGAGTCATGACTCTACTGACGTAGAAGATTCTTCACTGACAGTTAACTCCTCGAGTCTTTCTTTGTCCGCATACAGAAAATATGAGATATGCATTTACGTTTTTTATTGTATGAGTGTTAGTATCACACTCTTTAATACACTCTCTTTATTGATTAAAATTCACGTGTGAGTCCGACCAAACTATGTATTTGAGGACTAATTTGACCCAAAATACTTTATGCTTTAGCAAATTTTTTCAATGTGTTACTACTAACCAACACATCATCATTTTAACCCAATACATCAACAACTAATTAGCTAAAATTTGGTTAAAATTAAAAGAGTGACTAATTTGTCCCCCATATAAAAATGTTAGAGACTAATTTGATTTTTTTTTTTTGTCAAATACATAATTGAGTTGCGAGCAAATTTTAAAAGATCAAATTGAAACTTTAATTTTTTTTATTTGCAAAAGCCAAACAAAATTGCATTTAAAAATGGCTCAAAGCACAGGATGCGCCAAGACAGCAAAATGAATAGAAAAATCAAACACAATAACAAGGTCGTATATAACAATCAGACCCCAATTCAAGAAATCAATCCCAATCACAGCCCATAAGTAAATTAAAACTAAAACAATGTACTCAAGTTCCAAGCAAACCTAAGCACCCCCTAAGTTGAATACCCCATTGAACAATTTGTTCTATTAGTGCATATTGAGTAAATACTTTAATTAAGTATTTACAGAATTCCCTCTAAAAAAGTATTTGTTAAATTAGTTATTGGCTAGAGTTTATCAATGCGACGATGCATCTTTCTCATGAAAATTGAATGGTTAACTCCAAAAAAAGTTGTAAAGAATACAGATTTCCTTTATATAACCGTATATTTGTGAATAAGTAGATCGTCCTTTCATATTAATATTTTTTTTTTTGAGGGAATATTAGTATTTATTTAGAAATGAAATAAAAAAATAATATCAAATGTCATTTTAAATTTTTTCAGTATATCATTTATTACTATTTTCAAATAAAATGGTCTGAATACATCATCTATAGCTATTGTTCTCCTCTATATTTATGGTGATGGTCAATGCTGGTGAAACAAAAAAACAAGGCTTAATAGCAGTTTTGGCCCCCTATGTTTCAAGAAGTTACGATTTTAGCCCCCTAACAAAATAAAATACAAAATCGCCCCCTAAGTTGTCACGACCCAATTTCAAGCCATAACAAGCACATAGGCTAACACAACTCATCTTATATTTAGCCTAGCAAGCCTAATACATAGAAACATATACACCTTTCTAAAATAATGAGCTATTGAAATTTGATGGTGTCTCGTTTATCTGTGACACTCCAAAATGTTAAATTAATCCTCAACATTGTATGTATAACCATCTCATCATTTGTACAACTCAAGAGAAAAATGATATTTCTATTCCTATAGCTCCATCATACTAAAATCACAAAATAATAATCATTAATCAAGATAAAAGCCTACCCCAAAGAATAAACTCTTGGATCAATATGCAATTCTTGGGAGATTTCTACTTTGCCACCTGTGAATCTAAAAATGAAATGAAATCAAAGAAACGGTGAGTCACAAGAATTCAATGGGAGCATGACAGACAAAGTGGACATAATAGACGAGTGAGGTTTTCACCGGTCTTTATCCAAACAATTTTTAAAATACTATAAGCATTTAATTCATAGGATGCATTAACTTTGATCACTTCACTTGCTATTCAATCTCTCATCACCTAGTTACATTTTCGTATTGATTTTAAGCATGTATACTAGTATTCTAGACTACCGTACTAATACCATTAGGGTAACTAGAGTTTGGGGAATCAATTCATCCTAAAATCATACGAGACTACAAGTTTGCATTTGTGCAGCAAACAGATTTATGCTTCCTACAAGCATCAAAATCTAGGATTAAGGGCCACACTTGTGCCTGTTGTTTTACAGTATCTTTATGCTCATCAAAATATTCTAAAGCTTGCTACCACAGATAAATTTTACCCAAATTCCCAATTTTCCTAATTTCAAACCCTAACTTTAAAATTTCAATGAACAAAGAGAAGAGAAGAGAAGAGAGTCCATTACCTCCAATAGTAGTAATTGATGCTTCTCCCATTAGTTTTCTTGTCTATCCCACAATTTTTCGGCTTTGTTTTTCCTCTTCTTCTCTTCTGATCGGTTTCTCTTTCCTCCTCCATACTTTTTTTCTTTTCCCGTGCTGGTTTCACTTCCACTCGAAGCTTCTCCATCCTTTCTTTCTCTTTTTTATATTCCATTATTATTATTATTTAATTAAGTATATGACTTCATTTTTATTTATTTAATTAATTTTCATTCTTGTGTGGACCACTTTTCACACACACAAATTGTTATTTTGTTTATAAATATATTCATTCATTAATAAAATTATTTCTAGCTAAATCCTATTATTATGACCATTTGAGTTTAATATTAAACGTCTAATAAATAATGAAATGTGTAACTATTCTAGAATTAGAGATTTAGAAGCTTTTTTTTTTAAATAAATCAAAAAAAAAAAATCTTGAACCTAAATTTGTAAATAACTTATTTTAACTGAGCTCCTAGATAATAATTTTTTTTTCCTAATTAGGGTATTACATAAGTATTGCCCCTTTTTCAGTTTTGACCTCCATATCAATTTTGACCAAGTCAAAGCTGGCGTAGACGCCACATGTATAATTTTTTGAAAAAATATTCCTTAACTTCTAATGCTCTCTTATTAGTTATCAATTATTATTTTTTATATTTTAAATTACATAACTACGGAGTGTGTTTTCTTGAAAAGAAAAATCATAATGCTATTCATTTTTGAAAAAGTTATACCGTAAATGTTGAAAATAACACATAAAAAAATTAAATTAAGATATTTTGGTTCTAGAATGTTTTTAGGATTTATTCCTTGTTTTAAAGATTGAGATATGTTTTGGAATTAAAATTACATACAAAGTCTTGAATAAAAGTTTAGAAGTAGATTGGTTGGTATAAAATAAGTTTAAACCCATTTTTTACCTCTTAAGTTTTAAAATGTAGCAATTTTGGTTCTCTATTCAAAAAAATGGCTAAAGTCCCCCTCATATTTAGTGCAAAAGCTAGATGAATAGATAATTTTATTATCAGTATCAAACAGAACGTTAGTTCACACATAATAGGACCACTTAGACCAAGAATTTATACTCTCTAAATTTATTAATGTATCTCTAAATTTGTACTCATAATTAAGAACCACTAGAAGTAGCTCGTAAACATTAAACATTGTTATTTATTTATTTTATTTCTTAGTTACAATCAAGCATTGTTATTAGTCTATGTGCATCTTACACATTTCTCTAACTGCTCAATGACATTAAATTTTTGTTGGTTTAAAGTATCTTTAAATGAAAACTAATGTACAATAAATCCACAAACACAGATAGAAAACTTGTATAGCTAAACAACATTTCTTCATTAATATTATCAAAATATACGGTGGTGGTATTTGCCGTGGGAAAGGGGTAAACTTTTACGTGGTAAATGTCACCAATTGGTTAGGCCTTCCATACCAATATTGTCATGAAACATATGATACAAAATACACAAGTGAAAATAAAAACTACCAGCTAAGGTCATCAAAGTACAAAAGAGTTAATCCCCACCACCAATACATAAAGTGACCAAAAAGATCCATATGGTGGTACATCAAAAAAAGGGACAACATTTGACCAGCATCCGGAAACAACTAATCATCATCCAATTCATCTTCAACCTCCAAAGATGGATCTGGCTAGAAGGAGCTGATGAAGGCTTCAATTTTGTTCTTAACAGTCTCCTTGAGTTCATTTTGTGGACCAAGCAACAATCTAGAAGCAGTCCTCATTCTAACCACATTCTCATTGAGCTGTACATAACAATTAAAAGCACAATTATCATTTTAATTAAATTGTATATTGCATTAAAATGTGCTTATGTTCATGATTGATAGTTTGGTATTTACCGTCCCATTAATATTTCTAGCATCAAAATAATGTTCCATGTGAATCCACTCCAACAACCACACACCAGAGTTGTCACCGTAACAACATAAAGTAATTAATAAAATAGAATCACTAATATAACCACTGCTAATATGTATGTCCAAATTTAATAGTGCATCACCTTCTTCCCGTATTTGGGATCCCACGAGCTAACATGATCTCCATGTTTCCAAAGTCAATTTGTTTGTTGCACAATGCCAAAGTATAATCCGGATTCAACACCAAATGATACAACACTTCACCCTATTATTACAATAATTATTCAGCCAAACAAATCAAGTTTAAAGTTAATTTCTTTAAATTTATTAATAAATGTAAAACAAATACACTCACAATTTTCTCGATTCTACCCATCCTCAATTCAGCAGCAGCTAAGGAGCAATGTGTGTCAAAGTGGTAAATACCTCCAAGCTCAACATCAATGAGCATCAAATACCAGTGACTATGCACCGTACTCATAGGGATATAAATCTGATATTTAACCATGTTCAAAGTTAAAATATATAACAAGTTGTTTGAAAGACTATATAAAACACGTAGTAGTTTACTTACAAACTTCAGTTTCTCATATGAAGGCATCCAATGCGCCATATATTTTTCAAACAATTCATTCAGTTTCATGCCATTGTAAATATCAGCCTACATAATGCATAAAGTGTTTAACCGAACTGACACATTACAAGAATTGTATTTACATTAGTTTTAAGTAGAATTATTAATTAGAATCATTAATGAGGTAGATACCATAAATGTTGGTGGTAGACACCAGACTTTTTGAAACATT
>Ga0228710_1010548_pt1 | contig 12286 bp, 3 predicted proteins | sample MedpolnodulmetaG_FD_177995 | JGI IMG/M metagenome (GOLD analysis project Ga0228710, IMG submission 177995) | Root nodule microbial communities from Medicago polymorpha collected in Santa Monica, California, United States - pink nodules | ecosystem: Host-associated > Plants > Roots > Nodule...
GGGTGATTACTGGGGTAAGGTTTGTTTCTAGGGCGAAAGAAACCTTGATGGTCAACCTTGCACCCAGACAACCCGTGCTTCTTTCCAGCGCCTTGCCTTCCCCGTTGACCGTTCATACAACCCTGAGTTTCCAAAGTAGTCTCTCTTTATGAAAGGTCAACGATGGAAGCACATTGTGCATAGAAGGAAGAGGAAGAGAAGGTGTGATGGTGTGAGAAATGTGAAGGTTTGGAGGCTATTTACAAGAAACACTTGTGCATAGGTTGTAACTCCCCATTATGTTGGTCAAAAAACGTGTTCAAAGGGGTTTTACCAGCCATTAATGCTGGTAAAAACCTTTGAAAATGTGTTGTTTGTGGTGCAGACAACTGTCCAAAAGAAACTGACTCGGTTTGGATTATATAATCCGGATTCCTCCCATGGTTTCCAAATTATGTAATCCGAATTTAAACGATACTGGAAAAAATTGAAGGAAGCTTCACACCTTATGTGGGGTGAGAGACATTTCAGATTATACAATCCGAAATATTTTTTTTCTTCATGTGATCCACATTGGACCGACAGTTTCTGTTGTCCAGGACGCCCAAAGACCTCTATAAATAGGTGTCCCTGTGTTCATAACTAGAAACCATACAAAAAAAAACCAAGGTAAACTTTGTCTTTGATCCGAACACCAAGCTAGATGCAGTTTACTACAACGAGGGAAACCACCCCATATGTTCAGGATTCCCACTGATATCACCCTCTCCAGGTTGAAGAGTCATCTGAATCAAATCAACCTCGAACTCAACTACAAAGACACATAGAGGGTGGATGGTGTTAAGTATCGACATTTGTCGACCGGCTCAGCCAGGAGTGTGCGGTTCACCAGGATGAAGCTCATGAACGACCACGATGTGAGAACCATGTTCTCCATCTTTGATCAGTTCAGTATTGGAGGGCTGATCTAGTTGGATGCTTCGTTGGTCAGATTTATTGAACATATTCAAAAAAGTTTGATCCGACCAAGGAACTACGAAGAGATCAGGGCTCTAATGGACACACCACATGAAGACATTAATTTAGATGATCTGTGATGATGTGTTATGTTTTATTTAATTACGTGTTAGTAATATGTTGTTTAACTAAGATGTTTTATTATGTTTTAAATAATATATATTATCTAGATTTTCATTATGTGTTACTTTACGTCAAAGATGTTAATTTAAACGCTAAAATCATCCGAATTCAACTCAATTTTATAGGGTGTAAGTGCAATTCAGATTACATAATTTGAATTCCTTCAACACATGATTCTTTTGTATGGACCACAATGCACCGACAACTTCTGAGGTCCACAACGTCTAGATACCTCTATAAATAAGTGTTTTCGGTTTTCATCTTCATTTCCAGCAAAAACACACAAACACACCAAAGAAACCATTAAAGTTTTTGTCAATATTGTGCTGAGAATTTTTCTCATGTGGTTACAAATAGATAACTCTGTATTTGACTGCATGATGAAGATCTTCAACATGCTGTCAAAAATATATAGATAGATCTTATTGCCTTGGCTTATTTGCTGCCAAACACACAAAAAAAAAAACCAAAGAAACCATGGAAATTTTTGTCATTGTGCGGATGATCTATCTAATGTTGTCGCAAATAAATAGCTACATTATGTAGATCTTCAGCATGCTGTCACAATTATATAATCCGCTTGAAACAGCTACCTTGTCTTTCATCGTTATGTTGCATATTTGAATCCGATTTTTTTTTATGAACTTGATCCAATCGGCCTGCCGATAGAAATATGTCAGTTCACAAGCCAACTGAATCGAGTTCAAATCACCTCTTCGAACACCATGCTAGAATATTTTGATGTTTATGTTTGTTTTATGTTGCTTACTTGTTTTTTTTTATGCATTTATTAATTATTTTCTATATCATGTCATATTCCATAAAATTTCTCTAAAAAAACCCTCCAAATAGACATTTTGGTGCTGTTTGAATTATATAATCCGAATTGTCCCAGTGATTTTTGGATTATATAATCCGGAAACCCTCAGTTTCTTTTGGATGATGGCGTTTCACCAAAGGTTTGTCGGTTAGTGGAGCCATTAATGCATTTTTGGTCGGTTAGCACCACAAACACGTTTTCATTGACCATACTTATGACCTAGGACTTGTTTTAGGATATAAATAGGCTTACATCTTCAACAAATTCCTTCATTCTTCGCTTCATCTCTTTTCTTACATTTTCTTAAAAAAAATTAGTTTTTTTAGGAGTGTTTGTGGTGTCATGGTCATTGTTGACCGTTCATATAACCCCCGCAATTGCTTTGCATCTTATGCAGGGGGTTATATAACGGTCAACAAAAATCTTTGACATCAAATAAAACACCAAAAATCACATTTTGAAATTGTCTGGGTTTCGTTTTTCGGAAAATGCTAACAATCTAGTTTGGATTACATAATCCAGACCAGAGGTATTTGTGTCTTTTTTGATGGGCGCACGAGAACAGGGGAGTGTGGGAAAAGTAATAGTCAAATTATATAGGATTAAATATGTTTTTAGTCCCTACAAAATCATAGGTATTAAAGTTTAGTTCCTATAAGATTTTAATGATAATTTAAAACCCCCATAGTATTGTAATTTGTAAGAATAGTTCTTAATTTGAAAACTTTTTACCAAATATGAATACTTTTAGTCCTCCAAAATAGTCTCTATAAAATGCAAATAAGGACTAAAAGTGAATAATTTTTTTAAGAACGAAATTTGAAAGGCCATAATTGGGTTATCTACACTCATCATTTAAATTTATATATTTTTAATTTTAAATTTTGAATGAAATTATTTAAATCTTTAATTACAAAAATCAATTGAATCACATCATAATAGAAACAATTTCACTACGGTAGAAAAAATAAATAAGTTTAGTATTTTTTGTAAGAAAGTTAAATCTTTATTTGATTGTGATATATCATGTAAAATTTTATTCAAAAATATTAACTCTACATGCGATTTTACTTGAACGGAGAGACCAAAAGTGAAGATGGAAAACTTTTGTAGGACTAAAAATCGAAGTAAATTGTAAGAGGAATTAAAACGAAAACTTTGTATATTTATAGGGATCAAAATAATCATCGCTAATCATTAAATATCACCCGTTAGCATAAATCTATAGTGCATTATAACAATTCTATATAAAAAAAAAAGTGAGGCAGTTTAAATTAAAATAAAATAATTAATTGGACTTCCCCTCTTTGTATAAAAAATAAAATACTCAATGGTGCATTGAAAAATTAAAACAACGCTAAATAAGAAACTAAAAAATTACTACATGATTGATAGATTTATTTGTATTAGTTTTACACTTTCAATCTTAACAATAAATATAAAGAAATTTTTTTTAAGAATAAAAATTGTCAAAACAATAGTCAGAAACAAATTAAACGGATAATGAGTTTCTTGCAAATAATTTATTTGTTTACATTGTAAAAGAAATTACTAGTCTATTTAGTATACAATCAATTATGAATAAAATTGGCTTTTTGAAACGCGTTGTGTCTAACTTTTTTAAATAGTTATTGTCAATTATTATTTTCTTTGTTATTGCTTTAATTTACATTTCATGTAAGTAAAAAATTTTGTGATATTTTTAGAAAAAATGATATTTGAACAACCATTTTGTGATAACTTTTATAACAACTTTCTTATTCATACACACATTATGTTCTTATTTTCTCTCTCTATTGTTTTGGTTTTGAATTATGTTATTTGAACAACTATATGTTGGAAAACTTATTATTTGACAACCAAAGATATAGAAAGTAGGTATTGACACAAAAACCAACGCAATAGAGAGAGAAAGTAAAAACATAAAGTGAGAATGAGAGAGAAAGTTGTCCCAAATTGGTTGTACAAATATCATTTTTCTTTGGTTTTTATGTCAAGATCTACATTTCTTTGTATATTTTGGTTGTCTCACAAGTTGTCCCAAAATGGTAGTGAAAATTACATTCCTCATATATTAATATAATGGTTATGTTTAGGATTAATTTGGTTTTAGTCTCTTGAACTCTCATTAATTTTAATTTAAGTTCCTAAGATTTTGTTTAATTTTAGTCCATAATTTGTTGTTATAGAGATTAAATGCGGGAGTAAAAACACTCTTTTTTTCTCAAAAAATTCGAGACAAAAATTGAATATTTTTTTTAGTGACTAAATCTAAAAATTATAATTTACGGGACTAAAATTATATTTCATCTTTAAATTTAATATGTTGATTTTGAAAATATTTTGTTTTATCGTTATATTTGGTTCCCGCAAAAATTCCTGATTGCTTCGTTGCTGGCTGCTCAGCTAGGTTGGTTGCATCTATGGTTGGAAAGTGACTCCACGAGTGCTTTATTGGCTTTCAAGATTTTTTCTCTTGTTCCCGCTAAGATCCGAAACAGATGGCATGACTGCTTTCTTTTAGGTGTTAATGTTATCTCGTCCCATATTTAAAGAAAGGTAATGGGTGTGTGGACAAATTGACAAATCATGGGCATGCTATAGATGCGACTATTCGATGGGATGATTTGCCCTCTTTTATAAGTGATTTTTTTTTGAGAAATGCTATGGACAAACACTCCCTTGAACACACTCTCCTATATTGGTCCACGTCACCTGTCTTTTCTATTCTCTAACCTGTTAACCTACTAAACAAGTTCCAATTTCCATTTTTTGTTTCTATTTTATTTTATTTTATAGTTATTATATGTCACCACTAACCCAATTAGCACTCACCACCCACAACCTAGCTTTATTCTTCAACGCCACGAGTCTCCAGCACGTAATTCCATTGTTTCAAGTTACAACTTCCAACGATTTTTAGGACCTTCATTATTATCAGTGATTTTGTCTTCTGAAAAAAATTACAAGAATGTCTTATGGGAGAAAAAACCAATGCTGACTACATGGATAGAAATATTAAAAATCGTGTCCTTTTTTTTATATCAAATTTAACACAAACAGATGCTAAAAGAGAAAGGTAGCATCGGAAAATACTAATTATTTTTTAAGTAAAAAGTACTTTTGTATTGTATAGTTAGAAATAAGAGGGATCTTACTGAGACTGGCTCTGATACTGTGAATACAAGATCCAAAAATGGTGTTATCAAAAGCAATCCCAAATATTGTGATTAGAGGATTAGGAAAGTTTGATACTCTTATATTTTGCATAACATATGCTATATCTGATTAGAATTCTTTAGGAGCAAGTGTAGCCCTATGCTTTTCACGGCATGATACACTTTGTTTTTGTTGCTATAGGAGAGCCTTTGGCTTCCTTTTCTCTTTTGTGTAAACAGGTTCAGGCCTTCATCCTGGTTAGCTTATTATTTTCATTGCATTGATCAAAAAAGAGGGGAAGAAGTATAGAGGAAAAAAAAGTCAAAGAACGATTCATAGTATTTTCTCTTGTTTTAGCATGATGTTACTTTATTGAGAACGATGACTTGGTTCTTTTATCTTTTTAATTTTTATTTTGTTAAACAAAGGAAAGCATTGTGTTTTATGAACGGGTAGAATAAGAGAGAGTGTGTTCAATAGAGTGTGAGAAAGAGTTAGTCATTAGCATTTCTCGTTTTTATTTATTTATAAACCGTTACAATTTGTTTAACTTCTGGTTTCCGTAATTCTTTTTCTTTCCTTCTGTTTTTTTGAGGGTATTGGTTTGCCCCACTCCCCCCATTTTTCATCTTTCTTAATATATATATATCATGGAGTAAGTGGCGTAGGATTGAGGTTGTCCAAAGGTGTCAATCTCATTGGGATGTCCGTAAATAGAATTAACCATCACGATCTTAAAAATTATCATATTTTAAATAAGTTTCAAGATTTATCCAACATAACTGTTTAGTTACTTGTGGAAGTATTTTTAGAAGTTTGAGGTGTTTGTAAACAATCCTAGGGGCTTAAAGAGTAATTTTTTTTAAAAGTCTCCTAAGTAGAACCATGGTTGTGTGTATTTAAATGAATTTTTATCCACATTGTGTATTCACGGGTATCGGTACGAGAATACGATAACTTTATTTTTTTAAAATTAAAATATTGATACGTCAATAAAATCATGAGTTATGATAATATAATGTAAGATAAGAGAGCTACAACAAAACATCATATTATCTTTAAAAAATAAACATCATATTAAAAATTTAAAAAGTCAAATATTAAAATTGATTACCAAAAAATTAAAAATATGCACATATAACCCTATCAAACAGCTAGCAAGAATCAAGGAATGTCCATGTCAATGAATGCTAGTGGAATGGCATGTATCTACGTGGCATATCCTTACCCTCGACAACTACAAGTGGACTCTCTGTTCTCTCTCTCTCTCTCTCTAATGCACAGATCATTCACATTTTTTCTGTATTTCCTAACCAAACAAAGAGGTGTGTACTTCTTGTATTTTCTCTTTCAATTTTCTATTTTTGGTTAATGATAAATTATGCTTTAGTCAATTTATTTATACTTTTGTATCTTACTTACATTCATGTACCACATGTTTTCATATATCATTATTTGAGTAAAACCATGTACTAATATTCTTTCATACAATGAACCTGTATGCTTCTGTTTCTGGAAATTCTACCACGGTACCGTATCTTTTCTATTCTATATTTATATTTATGTTTGTTTCACGTGATCATGAGGTGTGCATCACGTTCATTTTATTATATTTAGCTTCAAATTATAAGGATAATATTAATTTAGTTAAGAAAAATACCTTACTAAATTCACAATATTTTCTTGTCTTATTTTAGTCTATATATATATGAAGAATTTTGAATCAGCTTGAATTCTTGAGCATATCAAATTATGTATTGCCTTGTCATGTCAATTTCCTTATACGGGAATCTTTTATGTCCAGAGGTATGCAGCATCGATACTTCTAATTGAAGGTGCGTCCCATCCGATACGTGTCGGTGTCATAGTACATATGTGATGTGATTACATTCAGTTACTTCATTTTCTCAAATTATTATTATTGTTGACGCGTCAATGCTTCATAGTTCTAGATTGCAAACTAATGAGTTGATTGGCATAACTGGGAAGAACCTATATTGTGATGTTTCATTTTGAAGAATAAAAATCTGTGAAATACTCATTTGATGGATAATTTAAGGTAATGATGCAAATTTAAGTCTAATAAATATTAGAAGAAGGTGAAAAATAACATTTATTAATGTTTTCAACATGCCTTGAAATAAGATGTATCTCACAATCTTACTCATGAGTAACCTATGATTCAATCAAGTAATTTGATGGTAAACTTAGTGTTAAGGGGCCAATTTTGATTGTAACAATTTTTCAGGACCTTCTGCTTCTGCTGAGTACTGAAGTTGAGTTAAAAAAAGCAAGAAAATGAAACCGAAGACTGGTTTTGAAGTCATTCTGAATTATTCTAGTCAATGCCATAAGGAAAAATTGCAAACTGAGTCAAGTGCAGGTGCAAATGCAGCTTCTAGAGCAAACACAATCTTTTCTGCCAATGATCCTCTATCTGAAATAGTTTGGACTCCAGATAAAGGCTTCAGTCTTAAATGTGTTGATTCAAGTTTTACTAACAAAAATACCTCGCTTTTGCGCGATGTTGAACCTAGTAGTATGGTTCTTGCTCTGCTACAAAGTGTTACTTGTGCCACAGATAAACCTGTAGATGATGTTTTTGTACAGCCTCTTGCTGTTATATGTGCAAAGAGTGATGTTTCTTCAACAGATACTCCTGCTAGGAATTCAACAAGCGATTCAGTTGCCATCTTTCCAGAATATACACCATATCAAGAACATGATACAGGTAAATATTACATCCCTTATGGATCCTACAGATGTAGGGAAATGTGAGTTTGCAGTAAGAACTTTGGGGTCAAGTATACATTATTGAAGTATTTACTTTGTCACATGGTGTCAGCTCAGTGGTAAGAGCTTGACCGTGTAACCTGAAAGGACAAAATTGATATCCCTCGGGGACGGTTGAAAAATGACCACTAATGTCACTTTAACATGATGTTGATCTGCCAGGATCTGGTGATAATTTGGAGAAAATTAACTCTGCTGGAGGAACATCTGATTTGGCAAATGGTCAAAAGGAGAATTTAATGAACCATTGGGAGAAGAATATTTGTGCTCAAACCTGCATTGAAATTGAAGCAGCTAAAATATCTGAGATAATGGAAGAGGAAAACAAATCTTCTACTGTTTTAGGTATTTGCTGTCATAATTGATTCTTTGGTAGATCTTTGCCATTTTAAGGTACTATCATGATTTGGAACACATTCTAGAATTATTGATATTTGTACACAATTTTATATAAATTTTCCTCAATCATGGAAAATAAATCCAACACTGCATATCAAAGTTATGTACGGTGAAACATGTCAGTATCCGACCCTGACACATGCGGTTACATTCAATCACTCTCATTTTCTTAAATTATTACTATGTCTACATGTTAGTGTCATGTCCGGTTATGGGACAATGCATTCTAGTAACTTGCTGAAGTTATTAATTTTTAAAGAAAATTGCAAGTCCATTCTATTTTGTATATCTAAAATATCATCTGCATCATGACTTTCTTCAGGTCAGATCAACCAAAGTCCAGTTGGTAATTTACAAGTTCATCAAGACGGGTCTAAACTCAGCATGGGACAAAATCCTTCACTAAGGAAACATTACAAAGAAGACTTGGATACTAGTCTTGACAACATGGTAGTTGAAATAGAAGATGGCTCATATACTAGAGTTGAACACATGATTGAAGATAAAGGTTCTAATCCTCTAGGAACATATTTGATATCATCCGGCATTAATCATTCGGAAAAAATGGATCTAACTTCACAGAAAGATTTACAAACTTTCAGCTGTAAAGCTGCTATTTCTGCAGCAACAAGCAGAATTCTTGTTTCAAAATCCAACAATAATAAAAACAAATCCAAGGTCAATGAGATGATGCTACCATACAATAAGAATGAGAGTCATCTAAGTTTTGAAAACTATCATAACACTGGATTGTTTTTGGCAAGTCGGAAGCGATCGAAACAAGAAGTGATAATTGGGAGTAAAAGGGTCAAAATGCAAATTCAAGAAACTTCATCATATTCTAAATCCTATGTTAATCATCATAGCTCATTCATGAACTTGGTTTCAAACATGACTAAAGGATACTCACAATCTAGTCAAGATGAGGAGAAGTCTTTGGCTCTTGCTCACGAAAATCCTGCTCGCCACCTTCGATGGCCTTACAAGGGTCAAGCTCCGGAGATTCAAAATTCCTTCAAATCCAATTTTCAGTCCACATATTGTCAGTGTTTCGAGAGTGTTGGAACAAGAATGTCTCATCAAGTAGGAGAGTCTTCAAGCAATAGCCTCTGCAGATGGTGTTCTTCTTTACATCCTCAGGTTAGGCCTATAAATTTTCTCAATAGCCATGAACACTGAAAAATAACACATTGAAGAATGAAATCTTTTACACCATAGGAGATTATTAAGGAGAAAGAAGGAAATTATACTCACCAATTTCTCATTTGAATAACTGCAAGGTTGAAGAGACTAAAGAACAATATGCTGATAACCAATTGGTCATTGAGACTAAAAAGTTACAGAATTGTTTTATCAACAAAGAGGCTTCTTCTTCCATTAGTCATAAAGATGAGAAGGGAAACAATGAGGACCTATCTAAGCATAAGGTCAACTATGTTACGCCTTTTTCGAGATTGAGAGATTCAGAGGCAATGGTTTCCATGTTTGCAAAGAGGTTAGGTGCCATCAAACAATGCCAACAAACAGAATAGTCTACCATACAGGTAAACATGGCTTGACTTTCAATTTCATAATACCATGAATTAAATCAATAATGTAATTATTGTTAGCTGAAAAATAGGATCTGAAGCATTTGATAGTGTTAAAATCTATAATTAGTAACTTGAAGCGCAATCTGTTTTAATATTATCATACTTTGTTATGCAAAAAGAAAGAAATTGTTTCTCTGTTGATTCTATGACAAAAGGAAGGAAAGTAAGAAACTGTAGGAGATGACAAAGACATTAGCAGTATAACTAGAATCTCCTAAAGTTGTGATCGAGCGACTCAAATTCTCTATAGTCGATAAACCCTACAACTGTTGTCAATGATTGTGATCGTTGGATAATGATCAGACGACTCTAATTTCATCAAATAGAGTTTAAAATACAGCTTGTTCGATCTTCATTCATTGGTTGAGATCTGCGAGCGCAGGTATCTAGTAAGTAAGTAAATGATTATACAAAATTCGTAATATCTTGTATATTCAGAACAAAAGAGTCAAGCAAAAGATCTATAGCAATTAGCAAATACATCAAAGCAAGTCAATTGTCAAGTCTATTATTTTTTTGGTTGGGACTGATATTGTTTAGATTAATTGAAGTCAATAATTACTTTATTAAGTTTGTGTTGTGGATATGAATTCATCACAACAATAAAGATAGCTTTTGCTTTTTCTCACTAATGTCTGTCAATCATTATGTCATATGACTTTATCCTTCAAGTGGAGTAGTCCTTTAATTGTGAACCATTTGTTATTGATTAATATCTTCAATGATATGAAAAATAACAAAGTGTTGTATCACATAGGTTATAAATAAGATTGATCAATAAAAGAACCAACACATAGATATCCATTTTTTTGTGATGTCATATTCATTTTTTTTGTCGTTTGGACATGTGAAAGTACATATTAGGATGCGTTTGATCTGCTAAAAAATGAAGGACAAGACAGAACAACTTCAGTTCTGCAGTGGACAGGACAAAAACTTAAATTCTCACTAAACTACAACACAATTTTTTGTCCCACGTACAAGTTATCTAAAATATCAAAATATCATTTTGTCTATAAAAAATCGTATAAGACCAAAAATTATCCAATGTCGTAAAATTTTGTCGTATTGTTCTGCCATATGCTATGTTGTTCTATTTTGCAGATCAAACGCACCCTTAGACTAGTTGAAAAAAGTTTCTTTAGCTAAAGAAGACTTGCATTATATGTTTCCTAGTGGTCCCTTTATTCGATTATAGAAATTCGTTAAGCATATCACAATTTACATGAACATGGATATCAACTTTTTTGTTTTCGAACTTCCCTAATTTGTTCCATCTCTCTCTCTCTCTTGTTTGTACTGCAGGAAGACATCATGGAACAGGCATTACCTCAACTCATTTAACGTTGGTGTTGTTATTCCAACCAAAGATATGACAGAAAAAATAAAAAATAAGAAAATGATAGGTTTCTGGACAAAATAAATATCATTAAACACATGAGTTTATTCAATCTGTAATAAGACAATTTTGTATTATCTCTATCTTTATCTTTATCTTTATAATATACATTTGCCTTGCATAAAACAAATAGTACACATGTCACTCCTCAATGTAAAATGTATTTAATGTTTTAGCACACCTCATATTCACTAATACGCATCATGTAAATACAACTTCCTTATTGGCTATTGTTTGATCATTTATCCACATCATCTCATATTTTCACACATTTGATACATAATTGAATTTGAATTAGCCATTTATTATCAACAAATCAAAAATGAAAAAATCATGTAATAAATTGTATTGAATCACACTCTTAATTTTTTTTTCAATTTCATTGACTTGCTATTCTCATTTTACATTAGATAAACATCACAATTTTTATCATTAACCAATCAAACTTTGCTATTTACTCTAATGTGTCACCATGACAATTGTTAGCCAATTATATTTTGCATCATACAGTCAATCCATCTTTCATCATCTTCATCCCCCTCTTTCCATCATACAGTGTTGCTAACTTTCATACAACACAAAAACACTTTTTTTTTGTGAACCCAACACGAAAACACCTCATTTCAATTTTTTGTGTGAGCTCAACTCAAACAAATGATCATGACGTATGGTTGTGTGAATTCTACGTGTTTGATTTTTCTTTCATATAAACCTTGACATACACCCATCCTCCCTAGACATGGTTGAGATGGATACATCTCTATGTAAATTATTTTTCCGTTTTATTTATTTTGATGATGTAAATCGTGTAAAAAAAGATAGAATCAAACAATGTCACATTTATTTATTTTCCTTTTATTTTTTGTTAATGCATTTTATGTTTATGTATGCTTATTTGTAAATGTTGTTTATCAATGTTATAGATTATTGATATTTATTTATTTATTTGTTTGTAAATGGTAACATAATTGATGTGTTACTACACCCTCATATCTCCCTTTGAAG
>Ga0228710_1010549_pt1 | contig 12285 bp, 8 predicted proteins | sample MedpolnodulmetaG_FD_177995 | JGI IMG/M metagenome (GOLD analysis project Ga0228710, IMG submission 177995) | Root nodule microbial communities from Medicago polymorpha collected in Santa Monica, California, United States - pink nodules | ecosystem: Host-associated > Plants > Roots > Nodule...
TAGTTGACATATTTTCTGAATAGGATAAAAATGAAGAAAAAGTACAATAGTGTATTCCCTTTTTTTTAAGGATATATCCTTTATATTTTGTTATAAATTCATTTATTTTCTTGACAAATTTATGATCATTTAGTTTTTTTTTTTACTAAAAATTAATGATATTTATTCGGTCAAATTGATAGCATGTATTGATGCAATAAAAATTCGTTAAAAACAAAAAATTAATGAATCTGCGAACAAACTCACAACATTAATGTTAATAGCATAAAATGGTCAAATATATAAACGACCAAATACCTCCCTGGGTCCTTTAAGTTTCATGTTTGTTTCAGATAGGTTATTTAAGTTTCTAAGGTTTCAGATAGGTCCTTTAAGTTTCGAGTTTGTTTCGGATAGGTCCTTTAAGTTTCTAAGGTTTCAGATAGGTCCTTTAAGTTTCGAGTTTTGCTTAACGGACATATCAAATTTGGCTTAACGGATGTTGATAGAAAGGACCTATCTAAAACAAACTCGAAACTTAAAGGACCTATCTGAATCCTTAGAAACTTAAAGGACCTATCCGAAACAAACTCGAAACTTAAAGGATCTATCTGAAACCTTAGAAACTTAAAGGACCTATCTAAAACAAACGTGAAACTTAAAGGACCTAGGGAGGTATTTGGCCTATATAAACCTACAAATATAAATATATTCAAATGTCTTGGAATACACATATCTTTGAATTTTTAACATTAGCGACCCCAAAATCATTGATTGGATAGATCAAAACTAATTTTTCAACCTGAATCAAATGAACACCATGCCAAAATGGGAAATAAAAAAAATAAAAAATTTCAGCAAGACAGAAAATCAGAACAAATAATGTCGTATTAAGACGACAAAATCCCAAAATAATACGGAAAAAAAACTATACGTGGAAATCACTTATTTAATTAAAAAAGAAATAAACGAATGATTTTAGGATCAAAGTGAATCTAAATCACCCCTCTCAAGAAGAAAAAAAAGGATTGTGAAAGAGAAGAGCGGTGGTTGAAAAAGGGTTTGAGAAACAAAGGGTTGTATGTATTATATTTTTATTTTTTTTGGAAAATGTATTATAATCATTTAGCATCATCTAATAATCATGGTTTCATACAGTATTTCCTTGAATTTTTTGATAATTTTTTTGTATTTCATTGACTTCTACGCGTCTATATATAAGTCATGGGAATCTCTAATCTAATCCCAAATTCGCCATGGAACACTTTGATTGTCAAGCCTACGCCACCACCTTATGATATTTTAGAATTTTTAGTTTTTAAATATTGTTTTGTAAATCAATGTTAAGGTCTTGGAGGTGTTAGAACTAATGAAAGAATTCGATAATTTGACATTTTACTTGCGTTTTTTGTTTGTAGCGCCACTAACTAAAGAAGTTATTGGCACAAAACCAGAGTCTTTGGAGATGGTGCACACGTGGATTGAAGAAACGAGAAATATCATGAAAGAGGAAAGATCAGGTCAAATGTGGGTACCACATACACCCTAATGGAAAGAGAAAACCATGCAATATCCATGTAGTTAGCCAATCAAGGCTAAATTCGGTAGGTCGTGTTATTTTGACTTGTATGTCTAGTACTGGCCTATAAATATCATAATTGTAAAAAAAATCAACACATGATCGATCAAACGAACTTTTTATGGATTTGTATCCCTTTGTCGTTTTACTTTATTTATTTTATGCGTTTCTTAGTTTAGTAGCTCAAAAATGTTTAAAATTAGTATTTTAACACTCTTTGGAGGATCTAAGGAATCTATAGTTGAAGGACAAAATTCCGTCTTGTAATCGTTTGAAGAAAAGAGAATCACGGTTGAGAACTATTAGTCAAATACCCCAAGTTCCCAACTAACTTTCAAGTTCGACAACGAATTTGGCGTGGTTGTGGTACACTATAACCAGGAACGCTTAGAAATTCAGTTCATATCACTAGGCCACTATACCATTTGACATACATGCACTTATGCTCAGAAGAAGGAAAAAAAAACCTCAGTCTCAATAGTATGAATCAACGATCTCCACCAACATTGAGAATGCATGTATTCCTCCAAATGTTTCCGAGACACACTTGGTAATTTAGATTTAGATTCAGATTCCAACATCAATCCAATCCTATACCACATGGAACAATTTGACAACCAAAAGGACAAAATTTAGATTTCATAAACATTTTCCACATACACTTAATCCACTCTCAATGTGAAAAACTCACTCCTTAATCAAAAACCTTAACCCCATTCAGAATTCAACACATTGTCTTAAAACTCCAAAACGACGACGTTGTCTCTATGTTTCTTCAACTGGGTCCATACTCATAGCCCCAGAAGCATATGGGTCTGTGTCCTAATATTGTTTCTTTTAATGCTTTGATTTATGATTATTGTAATAATGGTTTACTTGGTTTGGATTTAAAGGTTTAAGACTTTAATGATGAGGAATAATGGGGTTATCTTATGAGTTTTACTTCACTTGAAAAGGTTTAAATTAAGGATAAAATTAGAAGAAAAATTGATATGCAAAAAGTTTGTATCCTCTTCAAATATAGGTATAGATGATTTTGTTAAAATTCTAAATCAACTAGATGCCCTCAAAGCACGACAAGTGCAAGATATAGAACATAACAATGTATGCTATTATTCTACACGAAATTTTCTTCTTACAACGAATAGTGAGACAAACACAAAACTATCCTATAAGACTAAATATGAAATTGATAATGTATATGCTTATAATCATAAGACGGCTCGGTTATTTATCAGTCATCGCCACCAAGATCTCCCCATCTTACATTGTGCCTTGCAGCAAGGTAGTGTGCTCCAACCGGTCCTCTGCTACCATAAGGATAAAGCTCTGGAGCAATCTTCTTGTTTTCAATTTCTTTTAGCAAAGGAGTGAATAGTGCCCAAGCTGCATCAAGTTCATCACTTCTGATAAACAGTCTTCGTTCGCCTTCAATAGCATCTAAGAGTAACCTCTCATATGCATCTGGTATTTCTCTTGCATACCTTCACAGAAATTGAAAGTCACCAAAACATGTTATTTTATGTTCAATTATAATTATGAAGAGTAAAATGTCAAAACAACAAAGACAAAAAGAATCACTCCATATTGCAGTAAGTGTAACATCATTTGCATATAGTATTTTCTAGCATACATTCATTATAATGAAGAAAGAAAGAAAAAAATCCTTGCTTCCACTGAGTTAACAAGACTACTGTGTTAACTTTCACATTTGAATTTAGATTAATTAGCCAATTCCATGAAGAAAATATCTAGAAGATCTTAATACCTTGATCTGTAAAGCAAATTGAGGTCACTTCTGTCTAATCTCATTCCTAGACCAGGAACTTTGTTGTTGATCTTCAAATATATAGCTTCATCAGGTTGTACACGAAGCACAAGCTCATTGGTAGCTTTGTCCAAATCAGTTCCAAAGTTCCGCTTGTACAAGTTGCCTGGAACGTGTCTGAATTGTACTCTGATTTCTGCACTGATACATTTGTGTGTGGGGTGTTTTGTAATTCATGATTCCAAAGAATTCAAAGCTAATTCAAAAGTCGCAGTTTTTCTAAACAAAGACTAAATGTTTCATACCGTTTAGTATGAAGAGCCTTGCCGGCTTTCATGAGAAAAGGAACTCCATCCCATCTGGCATTGCCAATAAACAGAGCTGCTGCAGCAAATGTTGGAGTAAGACTACCCTTTGGAACAGTTGAGTCATCAATATAAGCAGGATATGATCTACCGCCCTTGCTGTGGCCCTTATATTGACCAACTACAACATCTTCAAGCTGTATTGGTCTCATTGATCTCAAAACCTTCACCTGAGTTAAAACTCAAACTATTTTCAGCAATCACAGTCCATAATGATTTGCTAAGATTAAACGATGTTTAGAAGGACCAATTGAAAAACAAAATATCGGTATACTATATTTTGAAATTTTTGCTAGACCTACTTCAACCCTAGAAGCAAAGCTTAATTAAGGACTAAGGCTCTCTGTGGATAAACGTCTATCATATAAGTGCTTATGTATAAGCTATTTCTATTACAGAAGATAACATAAAGTCAAATTATTTTCATAGAAGCCATAAAACTGCTTTTATAAGCTATCCTGGAGAGCTCATGGGAATAAGCTAAAAACAACTTATGAACATGTCATAAGCTGTTTTTCATAAGCTCTTCCAAACAGCCTCACAGGCATTTATGCCAAGAAATAAGCTAAAATAAGTCAATCCAAACAGACTCTAATTTGGTCATAGCTCTAGTCGATATGAGATCTCAATACATCCCATCATGTCCGAGATTGGACATCTTAAGAGTGGATAATAACAGATGGCCCAATAATATCGATCGTAACACTACTGATAGCCAGAAGAGATATACCTTCTCATTTCTGATGTCCTCAGCATCCAAGCTGACAGGTGGTTCCATTGCAAACAATGCTAGTATTTGCACAAGGTGGTTTTGCATTATATCACGAATGATTCCGTAGTTATCAAAATAACTAAAAAAAAAAAAAAGATATCATTCTGATCAGTTTGTGAGTAACCATTTTTCTTTAATACCATAAAGAAAGATCTATGACAATATGACTCACCCTCCTCTTCCTTCTGTTCCAAAATCTTCAGAAAATATTAGCTGCACATTACGAATGTAATTCCGGGACCATAGAGGCTCAAAAACAAGATTTGAAAAACGAAGCACGGAGAGATTCTCCACAAGCTCCTTACCCAAGTAATGGTCAATCCTAGATAGTAAACGTGTTTCAATAATTTCAAACTTTCTTCTCTAGCTTGTTGTGAAGAAAACATAAAAAAAAACAAAAAATAAACCTGAATATTTGGTCTTCAGTGAGGTACTGCTTCAAACTTCTTGTTAGCTCACTAGAGGATTCAGAATCACGACCAAACGGCTTTTCCACAATTACCCTTGTCCAGCCATCTTTTGAAGAAGCCTTGAGGCTAGCACATCTCACCACATCCACAAATATGTTTGGAGGTATTGACAAATAAAACAACCTGTTTGAAAGTCTTCCACCCTATAAGAGACCATTGTCAAGTGAAATTTTTAGAACAGCAGTGCTGGTTAAAAAGTAAATGATACAAAAAACCCAATGAGAAAGCACATGATATTTGATCATGTAGTTCGGCCAATTGTGCCAACATCTCCAACTGCAGAACAGTTGCAATACCTTTCTATTAATCAAGTTTAGAATTTACAGAGTACAACTTGTGTTTAATTACTACGGTCCAGTTACCCCTGAAACGTACTCACCCTGCTCGAGTAACTTGTCCGCTTATTTGGAAACTATGAGCCATACCCAACAAAAACAAAATATGTATCAAGACCAATGCTAGGGCATACACATATTTTTTGTGTTGATAATAGAATGCTTTTGTAACAGCCAGTTTTGATTTACATATTATCATATGCTCTAGAGGCTTCTTCACCTTATTCTAAAAGATCTACATAGTCCAGCACTTTTTGAAAGAATATTACATACAGGGACTATTTTGAGAAAGCAATTATTGTTTAGTGTTATCTCAGTTTTTTTATCATTTATGTCAAATTTGTGAATCAAATAGCATAAAAGATCAAATATGCTTTTTTATCCTCAAGCATTACCTCTTTCTCTTTTAGCTTGGAATCCAAATCTAGAAAGTCTTCCTCAGAGTTGTACAGACCAGAATGGTAAAAGCATCTTTTCAAGAATTGATCCATTTTATCTGCACAATTTGCCCTACAATCCAAAGGAACTCATCAGTATAGGGGAAAAGTAAGAAAGAAGGTTTTACATCATGCTGCCACAATAACATGAAAAATGTGAATTGATACCGATGAGTCTTACTAACGACTTAAGAAAAGGTGAAAGAGTTTTGTTAAATATTTGCCAATTACCTATTAATTTTTCCTGAAATGACATTATGACACACAAATTTAATATCAAATTTCGACATCAATTTGGATGGTTAGCCGACTTCAAATATGCAATCAATCATGTTCAATGGATGATGGTTAATGAATATTACAATTTGGTGTCGAATTGCGTCAAAATAACAACTCTTATTTTCAAACCTGAAATATTTTTTCCCTCTGCTATCATAAATAGTTAGTTATATGACCTTTTTAGCAACTTTTGTACAAATACTTTCATTCCAAAGAGAATTGCTACTATAACACTTACCTCTTGTCGATTCTGCATGTTAAAGTCTGGCTAATCATGTTCCTTAACTCTTCATCAGTCATTTTGGTCCGAGCATATCCAAACACAATAAAATTCTGCATAAACATTACAACTACAGAGCCTCAAATATAATATTCCAAACATTTAAATCATCTACAGAAACTCATTTAGATGATGTTCAAGCTGATGAATGAAACTGATACTATCACAATTCAGACCTCGGGTAACCAATCTTCATAGAAAAGAGCAAAGAGTGCTGGAAAAATCTTCTTTTTGGCAAGGTCTCCAGATGCTCCAACAACAGTTATACTAATGTTGGATCCTGTGGATTCAGAGTCTGACAACGAAAACAATCCTTCAACTTGTTGAGGTTGGCCATCTTCTTTGGCCAATGAACTTTCAGCCAAACCTGCATAAATATGGGAATACGTTTAATTGTCACATTTTGATTTTTTACACAAAGCAAGACAACAAATACTTTTACTATTTTTGATACAACAATTTATCTTTTTCCTATAATAACCTTAATCATTTAATATCTCATTTCATATATTTCTCTCTCTACAATAAATATTTAAGGGTAATATAGATAAAACAACATTTAATGATGTATTGGACTTTGAAAATGACACTTAATTAGAAACAAAAATTTTATGCAAAAGTGACAATTATAAAGGAATGGAGGGGTACCTTTTAGCCAAACAATTGATTTTTTTTGTTTGATGAATATTGCACTAGCAGTCAACAGTCATATAAACATTAATTGTGAACAAATAAATGAGTCGGCAACATATAGGATGTGAGTTCAGGGCAACTGAACAAAACAAAAGTAGACTTAACAAAGAAGTGCAATATGGTTATTGGAATTTGTTAAGAGTCCTGTATTGGATGAGATAACGCCTAAACATGAGTTAATAAGTGGGGACAATTCTCATCTTACAAGATGATTTTGTAAGGGTTGAGTTAGGCCTAACTCAAATTCTAAGATGATATATATCAGAGTCTAACTAAGATCTATTTGGGCATCCTATCGGGCAACTGCTATCGGACCACGCGTGTCACGCTCTGGATGTCTAGTCTTGGACGTGGGGAGAATATTAAGAGCCCCACATTGAATGAGATAAGGCATGGACACGGGTTTATTGGTGAGGGGGCGGTTCTCATCTTATAAGCCGGTTTTGCAAGGGTTGAGTTAGGCCTAACCCAAATCCTTAAAGAACTATTGTTATATGTACATTCAATCTCAAGCTGAAGCTAGTCAGAGTAGTACTCTACATGATCACATATGGCAACAGAACAGAAACCAAAAGTTTGAAAGAGCAGAATGCGATCCATTGACAAAACAAGTATGACTAGCTAGTACTTTCAATGTGATATCAGCTAACACCATAACGTTGTTAGTTTTTTAGAGAAGATAAATAGATCTACAATTTAAAGTGGCACAATCAGGAATACCATGTTTAGGCACTTAAGCCAGCCAATGCCAGAACCAAGAGGTATGTCTTTCCTAAACAAACCGTATAACATTGGTAGGAACTGGGAATGGCAAAGGCATTCGAAGAATACATGTTCTCTACAACAAAATCTAATTTCATAAGAATAAAGGAACCCTGAGAAGCCACTAATCCTAAGTCTAATACCAAGCAATTTGCCACATCAATGTTTTTTTTGGTACTGTCAAACGTCAAGCATCCACATCCAGGACCTAAGATCACATATTGTGATCTGATCCCCCTTTCTTTCGCAACATAAATGTTGCTGAGATCTCTACTACTCCTTCGCAATCGCAACAGCAATTTCAACATGATCACAACTGCAACTCCAATTTAAAACCTTAGTCACAAACAAGATGGTTGTTAAATGCATATACTAGCTATACTGGTAAAAGCAATGATCACCCCCACCATAAATTCAGTGCTTTGGTAAGAGTAAATCAAGGGTCATAGGGTGGGGGAGGATCAACTGCTAGATCAAGTTGTCCCCAAATAGCGAATTCACCGGACAAATTAACAACTAACATTTGCCTATATAAAAATTGCTAGATCAACTAACAAGGTATGCACATAACCATTTTAATCAAAGATAAAGTTAAGCTTCACAATAACTACAAAAATTGCATAAAAATGGATCATATAAAGAAACATAATAGTATACATAGAAGAATTACACACCATCATGAGAAGAAACAGCATTTAGGGGATGCCCATTTGAAGATTTGAGCTGAAAATGTTTTCTACCCTTGTTTCCATGTTGGGTAATGCAAGAAAGCCATAGAGTAGTGAATTTATTACAGAGTTGTGGTTCATTCTTGAATCCATAAGATGTGAAAATGTTTGAATAAGAACATAGTACACTTGCCATGCAACAAACAAATTCTGTCTCAAAAATTCACAACAGAATCATGTGAAGTTGAGGAACAACAAAGTAAAAATCTAAGACAAAGAAACAAGTGAGTTTAAGTTATGTACACTAAGAATTTAGTTTATATAGTTAATCATTGAATGAAAAGATTAAATAAAAAAAGATGGAAGTTACTTCATACCGAAATTGTCCTTTGAGTTAACTGAGCGGTCAAATCAAATGAGGGGTTGGTTTGTAAACGCATGACAAAATATCTTGAATGTGAGGCCCATGTTTTTTTGTCTTATTTTATTTCTTCTAATTTTTGTTACAACAAAATATGTATAGAAAATAGAGAAATGATATTTGAATAGTTATTTTTAAACAATTTTTGGATATTTATCATACTCTTATTATATTTTATTATCTGTTTTTTTATTTTGATTAATAAAAAAAAGTTATAAAAGTTGTCACAAAATAATTTACAAATATTATCATCCTAACAAAATAACACAGAGTCAACTCTAAATGAGGTGTGAGTGTGACAATTATTTTTTTTTTTAAAACTAGATATGTGGCTCATTGATCAACTAATCTCAAATACTAATTTCATTATTCATCGATAAAGGTTCGATTGAGATCTGAATCAAGTCATGGATTAATATAATTAACATTTAGATAATTTTAATATGAGATTTTGAGAAAAACACGCTGCTAAATTCTAATCTTGTATATGCGACTGTGACTCTAATTTAGAACACACTATTTATATCTGAGTAAATACCACTAGGTTAAAAAATAATCTAATTTTGTCTTTAAACAACAAGTCTAGCAATAGTTTTAATTTTATAAAATTAAATTTAAGATATATTAGCATAGTTTTAAAAACTGAACCAGTAAGGCTACTGGGTCACTCGTTCATTGATCAAACTATTGAGTCATTGATTGAATCGTATGATTGAACCAAATTAAATCGTATGATTCGATCTCTAAAACACATGTATAGATATTAATGTGGATTAAACCGAATAACTCAGGCCTTAAAAATTCAAGAAAATTACAAAATATATGACCAAAAATGACCACATAATTTTTTTATAACACATTAGTTTTTTTTTAAACAAGATTATAACACATTAGTTAAAATTATGTGAATGAGTTTCATTTTCCTTATTTTCTTTTATTTTGACTGTTGTCACTTTCTTTTAATTTTGATGTGTGAAGTTCCGAAACCTTTTTCAAATGACAAATGAAAAAAAATAATTTAAAACTTTAAAAACACATGTTAGTATTTTGGCTTTCTATTTTTATGAGAAACTACGTAATTGATAAGTTAAGAGTTTTTTTTCATTGTATAATTACTAACTAGTCTTTTAGATTGGTTTTATTTTGATGACTTCGTCTCTATTACTCTCTTAATCAATCATTCTTTTTTTAAATCTTTTTTAAAAAAAATTCAATCATTCTCTTCCAATAAAAAGTTTTATTTTAATTATTCATCTATCAATTAAATACACTAAAGTCACTAACGTCATCAAATCTCAAAATCATCCAAATATTTTTCCTTTAGTTCATTGTTCAAATCCTATAGAAAAATTGTATTGGATGAGACAAACTTATTTGTGATATCTTCTACTTTCTTTTGAGTGAATTAAAGTTACTTTAGTTACATGGCCTAAGTGTGCCTTTGCTCAAAAAAAAAAACTTTTAATTAATAAAATTGAGAAAAACAGAAACCAATTGAGCTCTCTTTTTGAAAATGTCAATGACACTATTATTTTTTTTACAAAATCAAGGACACATTTTTGTTAGCTTTTGTCCGTGAAGTTAAAAGAATATACTTTTTTTTTATAAGCAAGAATAAAAGGACAAGTAAGGAATAAAGGACGTCCCAACAAAGTTGACACCCCACTCTAAGCTTACAATTGTCAAGTGCTCATATATATTATTAACAAAATGAAGAAAAAAATACATAAAAACTGGGGGATATAAAACCTGACCTAACCACCTCCAATCAGTTTATGTCCAACTCCCCCTTGAGACACTTTTAAGCACTTCACCTTTGGAAAAACAAAACCTAACTTTGAAGGTCTTCCATCTATCAGTGATTTTTCATATATATCTTGGCATGCTTCTATGATCTGATTCCTTGGTCTTCGGTGGCAATTCCTTGGTCTTCGATGGCAAATCGTCGGAGGAGGAGGAATTGGCGGAGTAATCATGATTCCGTTTTTTGGATTACGAAGAGGGGAGAGAAGAAGTGGGGTTAATCGTTGACATGTTTCGCTTTCTTTTTTTATATTAGATTGACTTTTTTTCTATTCATAACCTATGTATTATCATCTTTCATGGGTAAAAAAAATGTTTTAGTTGTTGACTTAAGTTATCCTGATCCAGATAACCTTAAAAGTTATGTTAACGACTTGATAAGCAGTGGCGGAGCCCTTCATGGGCTGGGGTGGGCCACGGCCCACTTGGAAAAATTAAAAAATCAACGATTATAAGTCTATTTTGCGAGATTTTATACAATTTTGTGTCGGTTTTAGGTTTCAGTTGATTCAAATTCCTGCAAAGTGGTGTAGTGGCCCACCCAAAAATTTAAATAATTCAATTATAGGTCTATTTTGCGAGATTTTATACAATTTTATGTCGGTTTTAGGTTTCGGTTGATCCAAATTCCCGCAAAGTGGTGTTGTGGCCCATCTGAAAAATTTAAATAATTCAATTATAGGTCTATTTTGCGAGGCTTTAAACAATTTTTCAACGATTAATTTTAGTGGCCCACCCTAACTTTTTTCCTGGCTCCGCCACTGTTGATAAGAGTCAGAGATATTTTAATAAAATATTATGATTTTGTTTGGATGATATCATACTTGTGGTGGATGCTAATAGCACAATGAATATGCCACAACTGCCTAAATTATGTACAAAGGAAAGAAAATAAATATTATCTCTAATGAATATATATGCGAAAAACCATTTAGATTGATAAAAAAATTCTACAGCATGAGACACAATATTGTTCTACTTTGTTGGACATAAATGGTGTGTTGAAGAACCACCATAATACAATAATGACACAGGCTATGAAGAATATTTTTTGTGTTATGGGAACACTGAGATCGAAGATAGTGTTTGTTTTTTTCTTCTACTTTATATATATATATATACACACACATATATATTTGATTGTTGATACACGAGTCTAATGTATTTTTTTGGTATTACCATTTGGTTTACTATTTATGAATTAATTAATCTTGAATAAAATCGTACATTGATAAAAAAAAAAATATTGACTCTCTACGAAACGAAATACTATAAGATATATTTCGATGTCATTTTATGAAGTATGCTCGAATTGAATATATGTATGTATGTGTGTCTATACATTTTCATATATATATATATTTGGTGGTGGTCGGGGATCGAACCCCGAACCTTGCATATTTTATGCATTGTCCATACCAACTGAGCTAAGCTCACGAGGACTTTCATATATATATATGGGTTTTGCTAGAAGCCACCCATGAAGGTGTCTTTTAGCAACCCACGCCTCAAGGTGTGATTTTCACTTTTTAGTTATAACTTTGCTAAAAGACACCTTCATAAAAATTAGTTGGTGTCTTTTAACAAATGCACATAAAATAACTTGTTAAAAGACACCTTCATAAAATGTGTCTTCTAGCAAAACCATATATATATATATATAGAAATGTTAAC
>Ga0228710_1010553_pt1 | contig 12279 bp, 7 predicted proteins | sample MedpolnodulmetaG_FD_177995 | JGI IMG/M metagenome (GOLD analysis project Ga0228710, IMG submission 177995) | Root nodule microbial communities from Medicago polymorpha collected in Santa Monica, California, United States - pink nodules | ecosystem: Host-associated > Plants > Roots > Nodule...
TTTCATAAAAGCCTAAACAATAATCAATCATAGAAAACTCCTAATGAAATTCTTAAGATAAGTATCCATATACTCAAATACCAAATACAATATAAAGTTAGAAGAATTATAAAGTTCTTTCAACACCAGCATTGAGAACACTACTTTTCCAAAGAATAATTGTTATTTGCAGAATAACAAGAAAACTACCTAAGGTGTGCAGAGGAAACGGAAAGTGAGATACGAAACTTTGGTTTTCTAAACCCAAAACTCTCAGTAGCAACAATCAGTAGAAGAAAATTGATTATTCTATATGAAACTAAGGGCGTGTTTGGATCTCTTATTTGAGCCTATCAATTTGTATAAGTTTTATGAGACTGTTTGGGAGAACTTTTGAAAACAACTTATAACAGTTCTCATAAGCTTTTTTCAGCTTATTCTCATAAGTTCTTTAATATCGCTTATAGCATTTAGCATGCATATATAAATACAATTTAAATTAATTTTATCATTTGCTATAAAACTAGTTTAGTTAACCTTATACATAAGCGCTTATCATGAGAATGACTTGTGCTATAAGCTCCAAATCAGTTGTTTATCCAAACATACCCTAACTCAATAGTTTTCTGAAGTTTGATACATCAAAATAACAACAACTGACACAAGCTACGAAGGGAACTTCATCATTGAATAACACCAAGTTTCTAGGTTGCGATGGAATGAATTGAACTAGAAACAAAATGATAATTCATGGATTTGAGTGAATATTTCATTTACACAAACACGTTTTCACTACAATTCAAATCAATTGATCCTAATTCAAATCAATTTAACTATGAGGTTGGTTACATGTGAAGGATTTGAAGAAAGTCACATAGAAGATGAAATTGAGGTAAAATTACAAAAGTTAGGGTTCTTACCGAAAAAAAACACAAATCAGAAATTGATTGTTTTGGAGAGAGGAAAAATTGCGTGAATCATGTAGAAGTATGAGGCGCCGATAAACCGCTGAATCGAGCATCAACTTTGATAGATGAAGCGTGGTGTTCGGAGATCCGGTGGTGATCGGAGAGTCGGTTGTGATCGGAGAGGCGGTGGTGTTGGGAGAGGCGGTGGTGGTGATCTGAGAGGCCAAGATTGAGATCGGGAGTGAAGAACGTTTTGCAATAGTGTGCATTTCAGAGAGAATGGTTTTTTTTTTTTTACAAAAAGGATCTTTTTCATAAATAAAAATATTTATTTAAACAAAAAAAATGAAAATAAAACTAATTTTAGTCAAATGGTAGTTAATTATCATGATATTTACTACCATTATATTTCATAGCACAGTCATGGTACCAAATCTTAGATTTTCTTGTAGTGCATTGGATCATAAAGAATGTGAAACATTTGCTAAAATCGTGTGTTTGAATAGTATCACATAATTCTTTTATACATGAACTTACATAATTATGAGAATTTTGTAATAAAAACTATTCTTGACAATTTATTATATATTTTTAGTTTTCAGTTTTTTCAGTTTTTCTCTTTTCTTTTTCTTTTCATTTTCAAATGTTGTCAAGATAGTATTTGAAATTTCACCTTGGTACTTGAGATGAAAGTAAGCAACTTATCTCTCCCCATTGGATAAAATCATATCTTAATTATCTCTCCCTAACTTGAATAAAATCATATCTTAATTGATTGATCCTCCATCTTAAGACAATGGACACAATATCATGATGGCTCAAGGTTTTATTTTCAAGAAAAATCAAATTCTGGTTGATTGTTCAGTTTTGTAATTGTATATGGCGATCAGGAAAATTTCAATAAGCACATAATGTGTTGTATAATTAGTCATAAGAATTATCTCCAAATAATAATCATCATATAAATAAAAGCATCAATTAAATATTAAAGAGCATAAACAAGAGGGATATCAAGTAAACTTATCTGTTCTTAAAATTGCGGTAACTTGAAGTCGGTAACGCTGAAGTAAACAAACAAGAAATCATGACTTGCAAGATAGTAAGCCTTTATATAACCTGAGGCGTGACGAAGTCACTGTCCTTAAGGATTTATCCGCCTCATAAGTGCATATCCTCCCAGGATACAACAGGTTCTTCTCCAGTATGAATCAAACCAGAGGCGACAGAATATCTCGAATAAAACGAAATGGAATAGAAGATGTAACCAGAGATCCAATATTTGAGAGGAGAGAAAACAAATTTTGTTTTTGTTTTTGTTTTGGGAGGAGAAGAGTTTTTCATCGTGTACTGTATACCTTGTATAGATCTATGCTGATTCCTTTTCTATTGCTCAAAGCAATGAATAAATACACTACTAAAAATGAATAAATGCACCATTAAAAATGACAGTTTCTTAATTAAAAATAAATAACGTGTGCTATTATGATAAGGTTTTACCAACCCAAAATAATAGGGACTCGGTCAAAAGGAGTAATATGAGTATAAGAATATGAGTCAAAAGAAGTAATGTGAGAAAAACAATCACGTGACAGAAACAAATTGTTCCAGATAGGTTGAACAAATCATAGGAAAATTAATGACTCATATCAAAAGGTAGTGACACATTTATTAATAATAACTATGATAAAATAAATATTTCTCTACTAAAATATTTTTCGTATTTCTCATTTAAAGAAAAACAAATTAAACTTTTGAAATATCTTCAAAATTTAACAACATAATGTATAATTGTTTGGTGTCTTTTTTCTCTCTCTCTTCTCTTATCCGCTGCATTTAGATTCTGAACCTCACATCAGAAGCTGAACTCTATCTGCTTCTGAACAGTGACTTCAGTTTTAGGAAAAAAGAAAAAGAAACCACAATTCAACCCCCCTTCTTGTGTTTTTCTCACCTTCAGACTCAACCTGGTATCCAATTCGGTGGTGATTAGGACGTGAAGCAGACTCAACCCGGTAATATATTCGGTGGTGATTTCGATTTTTATTAAAAGGTACTTTTCTGAACCCGAAAAACAACAATTTTAAGACGTTTCAACTGCTATGTCTACCGAAGAAATTACTTATTGAGGTTTCGTTGTCCCTAAATACAACAAGGATAAATCAAGCTATAGAAATACATCTCTATACTGAACACAATAAAGTGCTTGTTGTTATAACAACAACACTAAGAAATTCACATATGCGACTTTGAGTTTGTTTGAAATTTATACCGCACTGTGAATAAGTAACTCTAACTGTCAACCGAATATGAACCCAAAAAGGTCCTATATCAGAAATCAGTAGCCACCATCAAGAATTGACATTAGTTCACAATTGATTTTTAATACAATTGTGAGAAACCATGTCATATGTCCCGCAATTATATGAACATATCAAGTGATGCTTTGTAGCCTAACATGACTAAGAGAAATTCACTGATATGATTAGTTAAATCATTCTAGTTGGTGAATAAGTGAATGATGGATAAACATTAGCGCATCATGTCATGTTTTCTATGATTATGCTATGTTCAAAAACGTATGCTACTATTGATAATAAGAAAGTGTTGTTAGAATCTTCTTACACCACTAAAGTAGTTGGCATTGGAGATATGAAGTTGCAATTCATATAAAAAAAGAAAAAATATTCTCTAGGATGTGATGTATCCTCCAAAGATAAGAAAGAATTTGTATTTCAGATTTCAGTTGAAGAATAATGAGTTGACTCAGACTTAAAGAGAGACTAGTGCACCATGCACTCTTGTGCGAAAAGACTGTGCTTTGATAGTATGTCCAAAATTAAATTCTTCTTCTATTTTATTAGCTGTGTGATTATAATACCAAAAATACCAAAAAAATAAAAAATATATATAATACCAAAAATATTATTCCAATTGACTTTGTCCTAGTAAGAAATTTTGTAGTTTGTTTTATACGTAATACCGAAACAAGTATTCTACAATTTGATCCATGCATGACAAAACTGAACGAGCACTTTGGAAAGCAGCCCGACTTGCAAGAGAAAGGACAGAACAACAGGAAACAATCCCAATTCAAGACTATTCATCAGAAGAGTCAGAAATGAGAGAATATCGTCGCATTACCTTAGGATACTATGGGAGGCTTGACAACTTGGATGAAGTATCACTTGGTTTCCAACCAGCAAACCCGGTAGTGTTTGACATCAAGAATATTGTTATGGTGAATTTGAAATCTAACCAATTTTCAGGTATGGAGACGGAAGATTTCAACGCTCATTTGACACACTTTCTGGATGCCTGCAGCACAATCAACCCAGCTGGCGTGTCAGAATCAGATAAACGACTTAGGTTGTTTGGTTATTCTCTAACCGAAAGGGCAAGGGATTGGCTCGATGCATTACAAAGTGGATCAATCGAGACTTGGGATCAGCTCAAGAGGTATTTCTTGGACAGGTATTTCCCCACTGCAAAATACTTGGCGTAGAAGAAGGAGATTTCCAGCTTCAAGAAACATGAAGGATAAGTCTTTTATGATGCATGGGAGAGGTTCAAGCTACTATTGAAGAGGTGTCCTGGTCACAAGTTGTCAGAAATGGATATCATTCAAGCCTTCACTACGGGATTAAAACCAGATACTCGGATGTTACTAGATGCTTCTTGAGGAGGAACAATGAAAATCAAGACAGCTGACGAGGTACGTGCGATGATTGATAACATGTCTCTGAATGAATATCGAGGACACACCGAGGAAGAGGCGACCCCAAGTAAGAAAGGTAGATCTAAACACTCAGGATGCTTTACTTGCTAGAAATAAACTTCTCATCATACAACTAGAAACATTAGCAAAGAGGTTGGAAGCTCGTGAAGTTGCACACCTATCTGCAAAAACCAACTGTGACATCTATAAGCATGCTCATGAAAGCGGTGTATGCTTACCAGCAAGTTTGGGGTTTTCAGAAGAGCAGGTGAAATGAATATCATGTTTTATTTTCAGGAAATAGTTAAGATATATGTGATGCTTGGCACATGCAGAATTGCTCTTCAATAAATGATACCTTTTTGGAAGATTCAAACTTGTGTACTAATGCAAATCCTCGACATTTTGTGTTGAAGAGTTCTCAGTTTACACATGCATTTCAGCAGTACTAGATTCTTTTAAACTTTTATTAGGAATTGATTCAGTTTGTTCAATTTTCACCTTCATGTCTATATACAGTTTTTTTGGTTCAATTTGTGTTTGATGATGGGTTCAGTTACATCCCGTTCATTAAACTTGTCTAGAAAGTGAAGGATAATTTTTACTTAATTAATATATATATATACACACACACACACACACACCGAAAAAAAGAGTAAGATAAAAATTAATTTTTAACTTTTTTTGAAGAAAATTAATTTTTAACTTAACTATTAAAGTTATTCTCTTGGGTGGTGGAGTTGGGAAAAATGTGTGATATATATGAAATTCAGGCCATGTTGATACCGTCAAATATACAAGATAAGGATACCCTGTCTTATTTCATTTCGTTGTCAATATTTTAGAGTACACAATCACTACTTCAAATCCATAAAATTTGAAAAAGTAAAAAGAAAAATACAATTATTTGGTGCATGCACAAAAACCAAAGGACAGCTCCTCGAATATTCCAACATAAAGTATAATCTGCAATTATTTTGCTAGAGTAGAAACTCTTTCATCTCAGTGGGCTCTGTTTGCAGTGGCCTTTACGACACCTACCAATATAATTTCTCCCAGTTGGACAATCTTTATCTGTTATACAAGTTTGAGAATTTGGGAAAAAAGCAGAATCACACACTATTAGGACAAGAAATAGTGAAATAAATAGAATCAAAACATAAACAAACTTCAGAGATTCAGCCATATTTTTTGTTCTTTGCATCTAAAAAATAGGATAAGATTTGATATACTTATAGTGTATCAAATTTATGCTCTCATAAAAATAATTAAATAGTTTGAGCATTTTTAAAATTTTAAAACCCTTCATAAAATTATAATAATAAATGTCTCTTGAGTATATAAGTGTGTTGTGTTTGTTCTTTACACACCTAGTAAGAAGTTCAAATATTAAGCTTGATAATCGTAAGAATTGAATATTATTTAACTAACTTTTCGGATATTACTTTATCCTTCAAAAAAAAGTTCATAACTTTTTTATCCGTTCGTGATAATAAAGGGAAAAAAATATTTTTTAAATATCATAAAATTATCTATGGATATAATGCACCATTGGGATTGAGACCATATTTATGCACTAGTAGAATGCACTTAGGATCTTTTTTTTTATTTAATCATTGGATCATAAATAATAAAGTTCATAACTTTTTTATCCTTTAGTGATAGTAAAGGGGAAAAAATATATTTTTGAATTTCATAAAATTATCAACGGGTATAATGCACCATTGGGATTGAGACCATATTTATGCACAAGTAGAATGCACTTAGTATCAATTTTTTTTTTATTTAATCATCGGGTCATAAATAATATGAGACATTTGCTAAAATAGTGTGTCTGAATAGTACCACAAAAGTTATTGACTATTACTTATCCCACTCTCCTCTGTTCTCGCGTGCCCTGGAAAAAACACACAAATACCCCTGGTCTGGATTATGTAATCCGAACCAAATTGTTAGCATTTCCGAAAAAAAGAAATCTGAACCGTTACAATATGTGAGTTTTTGTGTTTTCTTTTATGTCAAAGGTCTATGTTGACCGTTATATAACCCCCGCATAAGTTGAAAAGCAATTGCAGTAGTTATATGAACGGTCAACAACGACCATGACACCACAAACACTCCTAAAAAACTAAATTTTTTTGAAAAAAATGTATGAAAAGAGGTGAAGTGAAGAATGAAGCAATTTGTTCAAGATGCAAGCCTATTTATAGCCTAAAACAAGACCTAGGTCATAAGTACAGTCAACGAAAACGTGTTTAATTTGTGGTGCTAACCATCCAAAAATGAATTAATGGCTCCACTTACCGGCCAAACCTATGGTGAAACGCCACCGTCCAAAAACAACTGAGAGTTTTCGGATTATATAATCCGAACAACACCATAATGCCTATTTGGAGGGTTTTTTTAGAGAGATTTCATGGAATATGGCATATAAAATAATTAATAAATGGTTAAAAAAACAAGGAAGCAGCTTAAAACAAACATAAACAGTAAAATATTCTAGGATGGTGTTCAAAGAGGTGCTTTTGAACTTGATCCAGCTGGCGTGCCAACTGACATATTTCAATCGGCAGGCCAACTGGATCGAGTTCATAAAAACCTTTTCGGATTCAGATATGCAACATAATGATGAAAGACAATGTAGGTGTTTCAAGCAGATTATATATTTTTTACAGCACGTTGAAGATCTTCATCATGCAGTCAAATAGAGAGCAATCTATTTGCAACCGCATGAGAAAGATCCTCAGCACAATGACAAAAATTTACATGGTTTCTTTGGTTTTTTTTTTTTTTTTGTTTTGCAGCAAACAAACCAAGGCAACAAGATCTATCTATATATTTTTGAAAGCATGTTAATGATCTTCATCACGTTGTCAAATAGAGAGCAATTTATTTGTGACAGCATGAGAAAGATCCTCAGCACAATGACAAAATTTTTCATGATTTCTTTGGTGTGTTTGTGTGTGTTTTTCTTGAAATGAAGATGAAAACCCGAAACACTTATTTATAGATGTCTCTGGACGTTGTGGACCACAGAAATTGTCGGTGCATTGTGGTCCATACAAAAGAATCCTATGCTGAAGGAATTAAGATTATGTAATCCGAATTGCACTTACACCCTATAAAATTGAGTTGAATTCGGACGATTTTAGCGTTTAAATGAACATCTTTAGCTTCCTTTAAAAAAAATGAACATATTTAGCGTAAAGTAACACATAATGAAAATTTAGATAATATATATATTATTTAGGGTTAATATATGGTTACCCCTGTAATATTAGCGATTTCCGGTTTACCCCCTTGTAAAAAAAATTGTTTTGATCCCAACCCTATACTTTGAAGATTTTTGGTTTTGGATCTTCATGAATTTTGACTGTACAAAATCGATGATATGACAGGGGTGTAAAACGAAATATCAATGATATGGCAGGGGGGTAAAACGAAATATCAATGATATGGCAGGGGGTGAAAGTACCTTAAATTTTGAAATTTGATGCCACGAAGGTCCAAAATCAAAAAAATCTTCAAATTACAGGGTTGGAATCTAAACAATTTTTTTTACAAGGGGTAAACCAGAATTCACTAATATTACGGGGGGGTAAACATATATTAACCCTTAAATAAAACACAAAACACGTAATTAAATAAAACATAACATATCATCACGGATCATCTATATTAATGTCTTCATCTCGTGCATCCATTAGTGCCCTGATCTCTTCATAGTTCCTTGGTTGGATCAAACTTTGTTGAATATGTTCCACACATCTGACCAATGAAATGTTCAACTCGATCAGCCCTCTAGTACTGAACTAACCAAAGATGGAGAACATGGTTCTCACATCGTTGTCGTTCATGAGCTTCATCCAGCTGAACCGTACACTCCCGGCTGAGTCCATCGACGGACGACGATACTCAACACCATCCACCCTCCGTGTGTCTCTGTAGTTGAGTTCGAGGTTGATATGATTTAGCTGACTCTTCAACCTGGAGAGGGAGACATCAATGGGAATGCTGAACAGATGGGTTGGTTTTTCCCGTTGTAGTAAACTGCAGCTAGCTTGGTGTTCGGATCAAAGACAGAGTTTTATATGGTTCTTTTTGTGTGGTTTCTGGTTATGAACACAGAGACACCTATTTATAGAGGTCCCTGGGCGTCCTGGACCACACAAATTGTCGGTGAAATGTGGACCACATGAAAAAAAATCATGTTTCGGACTGTATAATCTTAAATGTCCCTAACCCCACGTAAGGTGCGCCGCTTCCTTTAATTTTGCGCAGTATTGTATAATTCGTATTACATAATCCAGAAACCATGGGAGGTTTTCGGATTGTATAATCCAAACTGAGTCAGTTTCTTTTCGACAGTGATCTGCACCACATGAAACACGTTTTCAAAGGATTTTACCAGCATTAAAGGCTGCTAAAACCCCTTTGAACACGTTTTTTGACCAACATAATGGGGAGTTACAATCTAGGGAAAAAAAATTCCTATAAATAGCCTCCAAACCTTCACATTTCTCACACCATCATCTCACACTCTCTCTCCTCCTATCCTCATCTTCCTTCTATGCACAATGTGTTTCCATCGTTGGCCTTTCATAAAAATAGGCTACTTTGGAAACTCAGGGTTTGTACGAACAACCAACAGGAAAGGCAACGCGCTGCAAAGAAGCACGGTATGTCTGGGTGCAAGGTTGGTTTGTTTTGGTGTAAGGTTGACCATCAAGGTCTCTCCCACTTTCCTCCCCCCTCCCCCTCCATTTTCTTGTGATGCAGATTTAGTTTTACCCCATTAACTTTAGGTATTTTAATAATTCTATGCAATAAGCTTTAAGCTTCAACTTTATTGTAAATGTATCAATTATATTAATAAAATGAGATTTTATGTATTTTATTTTTGTTCATTTATTTTTGTTTATATTTTCATTTATTTTATGATTTTGGCATCTAAATAATATAAAATAAAGCAAAGTGTATTTAAAATCTGGTAAAAGGTATTTTCGGATTATATAATCCGAAAATTTCTGGGAAAACGAATTCAGATTTCATAATCCGAAGGGTAGTTTTAGAATTTTGCAGGGCGCATGAGAATATCATAGGGTGGGAAAAGTAATAGTCAAAGTTATTTTATACATTGGACAACATAATTAAGAGAATTAATTAAAAAAGGCATATGATGTGCTAAGAAGCTTCTATAGAACCTAGAGAGAAACCCAACAAATTTGTACTCAAATGCTCCCATCTTGAGAAATAGAGCATGTGTAAATAGTAGACTTGCTTAGATTAATAATTTGTCATGGTGCTTGAGCATATATGTCAAAAACAATTCTTGAGAATATTCATATTAGCAAGAGTACCTTTACCGAAAATTATTAAATCATATGCATACATCACATGAAAGGGGACTAAGGAACCTGTACGACCTCTACTCAAAAAAAGTTCACCATCTTCCACTAGCTTAAAACTAACTCAAAAGGAAGTGGGATTAGACTTCCTAACTTACTCCTTCATGTTTTTAAGTGGGAGTAAGTTAGCAGCCCCACAAGAGAAAATATATGTCATTTTATTAAAGTTTCTATGAGAATTGGTTCAAGTGATATATATATATTTAATTAGTGTTTTTCTTATATTGCGGTTTGGTTTGGTTGATAAAATCAAAACCGCAAACTGAACCAAACCATGTGGTTGAGTAAAAAATTGATCCGAATACATCCGAACCAAATTAATAAGGATACACTATTAATTTTCTCCCTTATTTCATTTCATTACCAATATCTTATAGTATAAAATTATAACTTCAAGGTCCATAAAATTTGGAAAAGAAAAAAGAAAATACAATTATTTGGTGCATGCACAAAAACCAAATGATAGCTCCTCAAATATTCTAGCATAAAGTATAGTCTACGATACATTTGCTAGGGCAAGAACCCCTTCATCTCAGTGTGCTATATTGGCAATTGGCCTTACGACACCTAGCAATATATTTTCTCACTTGTGGACAACCTTATCTGTTATACAAGGTCGAGAGTTTGGTAAATAACAAGAATCACATACTATTATGGCAAGAAATATAAAATTAAATGGAATCAAAACATAAACAAACTTCAGAGTTTTAGCCATATTTTCACTCTTTGAATCTAATAAATAAGATAAAATTTGATATATTTATAGTGTATAAAATTTATGCTCTCATAAAAGTAATTAATAGTTAAGGCATTTTTAAAATTTTAAGAACCCTTCATAATATTACAATACTTAATAAATGTCTCTTGAATATATCAGTGTGTTGTGTTTGTCCTTTTAACTCTTAAAAGATGTTTAAATAATAAACTTGATAATATAAGAATTGAATTTTATTTAATTAACTTTTCGGTGTACTTTTTCCTAAACCCTAAACCCCTAAAGGGAAAAAAGTATTTTTGACCACCGTAAAATTATCTATAGATATAATGTACCGTTGGTATGAGACCATATATTTATGCAAAGGTAAAATGTATGTAGGGTCGATTTATTTTTTATTTAATCATTGGATCATAAATAATGTGAAACATTTGCTAAAATCATGTGTTTGGATAGTATGTATGACATAAGTTATTTTATACGTAGGATTACATAATTAAGCGACTTAATTACATAAGGAATATGATATGTTAAGAAGCTTCTATAGAACCTAGAGAGAAACCCAACAAATTTGTGTTTAACATACATTACCCTTTAGAGTTTTGATGATAACAAGGTATTAAAAATTGTCAATTGGATATGCTAATATTTGTTCAAGTATACAGGACCATAGACAAAGTTTTGATATCTTATAAGGTTCTGAAAGAACAAAAGAGAGCAAAGGAATCAACAAGATTAAAGTTTGAAGCATCTAAAGAGAAGTGCTCCTGAAGTTAAGTGCTCCTGAAGTGATGACGTCATCAGAAGCAAGTTCATCAGAAGCATCTCATCAGAAGCAATATCACCAGAAGCTGAAGTTCATCAGAAGATGAGAGACTTAAAGCTTCAAAGGTTGTTCATTGGATTTAATCTCGTCCAGCATTACAGAAGACTGAAAGAGTGAAGCAACGGCTGTTTTGAAAGAATTTGAAAGCATTGGATGCTTGTTCTCTCAAGAGCGTTGACAAAGGACAACTGTACGAACTGTACAACCACTTCCTCCACTACTCTGTTCGTGTCTCTGCATCAAGACAAAAATAACAGCTATGCCTGCAGCAATGTTCCTTCAAATTAGGAATGCATTTGAAATTGATTCTTCATAGGACAATAACCATATCAGGCAAAAGATCATTGGTGATTTTGATCAAGCTTCAAACGACTCTTTTTAATGTGCTGGCAATTTCCAACGTATCTTTCACACCTCTATATAAAGGAGTGAAGACCTGCTGGTTGGATATGAAGAAAAACACAAAAACAAGACTCATACAACAACTCACAAGTGTCAAACTCTGTTATTATTGTTCTGCATCTAAAGTCACTTAGAATTTCTTATCAAAGTTCATATCTTAGAAATTCTAGAGTCTTAAGAGTCTGTATTTGATTTGTATTGTTAACACCACTGATTGTATATCAAGTGTTCAAACTCAAACAAACTTCTTTGTAGTTCTGTTTGATTAGAAGTCTCTTGCTTGTGTGCTTGAGCAATAGAAGTCTCTTGCAGTTGTGCTTGAGCAT
>Ga0228710_1010555_pt1 | contig 12277 bp, 6 predicted proteins | sample MedpolnodulmetaG_FD_177995 | JGI IMG/M metagenome (GOLD analysis project Ga0228710, IMG submission 177995) | Root nodule microbial communities from Medicago polymorpha collected in Santa Monica, California, United States - pink nodules | ecosystem: Host-associated > Plants > Roots > Nodule...
AATTGATGCTGAGTTTTTTCTTTCATGTCAGACTTATGCAAATGTTGTCGTATTGCTGGACAATGTACGACATAATCCATTGCCCTAAAAATCATTTTAGGAGGATGATAAGTACTTTTTTTATAAGCATAAGATAGTATGTATACTTATTGATTTATTCATTTTTTAAAAAGGTTATTTGTATTAATCCGTGTTACTATATATGTTTATTTTTGAATATAACATGCCATTTTTCTTTTTTCAAACCATTTAGAACCACAAAAGTGTGATTCATTCATAAAAAAACGTGGGAGGTATGTATGAGTACGACTCGAAGAAATCCTTCACTTTGATAACCACAAGGTAATGTAGGTTTTCATTACTTCTTTTTCAGCCTTAGAAATCTGCACTATATGATTTCTATATTTTGTTTTATTTTTCATTTAGATTGGCGATGTTTGATTTCCTTCACTTTGCTGTGATTGTTTGAGTTAGATGTGAGTTGGTTCAAATTGTAAGAAGTACAACATATGCGATGTCGTCAAGTAAAATGAGCTTCTGCATGACGATTTTGCCAATTTTTACCTGTCGACACTTTTGCCAAACTCTACCTGTTGACGCACTAACCGAGGTTGCACTTCAGGTCACATCTTGATCTCCCTCTCCTCAATTTCATTTTCATTATATTCACCACAATTATTCAACAACAGGAAAGGCATCAATGGCGATCAATCTCTTCCTTTTTATATTGATGATTTTTACTTTCAGTTTCATATCTGTTTTGGTGGCTGATATGCAATTGCCTTTGGAATGCTTCTGTAAGAATGGATAACAAGGAAGTGTGCTTTACTGAAATAAAATTGACGAATGATGGAAGGAAAGCAAAATGAATGAAGAAATTTGTGAAGACAAACAAGTTCTCTGCAGTTTGGTAGAGCTTAATGCGAATGAAACTACCCTTTCGTGTTTAAGGTCTCTGATGACATTCTTTTGGCCAAAATTCTCCTAATATTCTTTAAGCATGTGCATCCATGTTATTGCCTTATTGGTTTTTGTTACCTTTTCAGATTTACTTTTGAAACATTAGTTGACATGTAATTTTTCTTTTAAAGGTAGTTGACATGTAAATATTAGGTTAGTAATTTGAAATTTTTAACAGGGAAGAAATAAACCAAAAACATGTAAGCATTTGGTCTTTTGTCAAAAAAAAATGTAAGCATTTGGTCTGTTTTAAGCTAGAGGTCCACATTTATTTTATAGTTGAATCATTTAATATCTATTATTGTAAATAATTAGTGTAACTTAAAACCCTCTTGCCTTGCATGCATAACTGTAGCCGTTGAAATTGTCTTCAGGTTGAGTTTTTCATGAATGGGTTACAAATACTACTAAATTAGAACAGAGAGATGAAGATCCTGTCAAAATTGAAAACATAAATGAATAATTTTTTTTTTATAAAATTATTCTATGTTTCTATATAAGTCGATGATTATATCGCCTATTTCATTACATTGTTGGATTTTGCTGCAAGTTTATATCTACAATGAAACAATACTACATATAAGTGTATTAAAATTGAAGGTATGCAGATATAAGTCCTCTATATAACTTATGAACTTCAAAAAAAAAAAATCAAGTGGAACGTGGAACTCGACCTCTTAGATTAGTCGACATATGAACCAGATACCGAGTTTTTAAAAAAATGTATAAAATTTGTTTAGAAATATTAAGCATATTAAAATATAGTTTTTAAATGTCACTCAAAATTTCCTTCAAAAATAATGCCACTCAAAGGTATACAAAGACGCTTTTAAGTTCTTTTATGTGTTTTTAACGGCACGAGTCAAAAGTCTAGATGGGTTGAAAATAATGATGAAGATGGTGATGATACTGATGTGACTTCAAATGTCGTTTGTAGAAAAGTAGTATTTTGTAATGTATGATAATTAATGTAAAATGTACGGTTTTCAAACTTTATTAACGTCACTATGATATGACTAATATAATACATTTTTATCATATGATTTATTACACTACAATTCTAAAGTTTTGTATTATTTATTCGTGTTTGTTTAGTCGGTATGACTCGTGCATCGCACGGGTCAATGGTCTAGTATTTAATTATTTATATGATGTCTTGTTGTAGGGTATTAGGTTAAAAAATGGTTTGTTTCTGCCACACAACTAACTCTGTTAACAGATTTGGTGGTTAGTTTCCTCGTTATCTTTGATTTGGGTTGGTCCATCATGAGGTTGGTTTTGTGGTTATATATAATCAAGTAAAAGCAGATGTAATGGACTATGCTAGATATAATTTTGCCTTTTAATCAGGATGCCTTACCAATATTTATTATGTAGAAATAAAAATAACCCTTTGTTTTTTAACATAAGAGTATCCCCTTGTTTTTTACAAATTATAGTATAATTGAAAATCATGATATGATTTTCATGTTTGCTATGACATGTCTTTCTTTTTTTGGATAAACATGTTCAAGTAAGTTAGGTACTAGGAGAGTAGGAGTTTACCAAGATCATAGCAATTTTAAGGTTCTAATAAAACTGAAACTTAATTCATGCAGAAATGCATAAGTAAATTGAATTTCAAGTTCAATGATTATATATATATTAGAATATAAAATATTTATTGTATAAATTATTAATATATTGTGTATTAGTTAGAGATAATTGAGGCACAAGTTAGTGATATTTGATGCTCAAGATACTTGATGTCCAAGTTAGAGATACTTGAAGCCCAAGATAAAATCATTGTATAAATACACATTACATCATAATGAAAGACACTCACGAGAATGAATTCTATTAAATAGACAATTTTTTGTGATATAGTTCCTGAAGTTGAGTTTTATAGCAAAACAAACATAGTCTTCTATATAGTTAGCTGAGTTTCAACTAATATATGAATTTAGTTGGCTGAGTTTGAACTAAGTTAAGGGGTTTCTTTTCATTGGTATGATTGTGATTTGACTATGAAGAATGTATGATTAAGTGTCCAAATAGTATGTGATCGATATTATTATTTCCACATGAAAAATACATATCAGGTAATAGTTACTTTGAGTACGTCATAGTTTTTCATACATATTAGCAACATAAGCATCCATTCAAATTTGAAAAGTTCAGAGTTTCTTAACAAATCCACTTTTATTTATTGAAAATATACAGCACAAGATCAAGATAGTCATGAATTGGACTCACAAGAAAACATTACAGTTTCAACTATCAAAGAAATAAGAACAAAATGGTAAAAAAAGGAGTCAAAATATTCAATCCACCCACGAAGTCCCCCTTCCTCATAAACCTTCAAAGCAAAACAAGCGATAGTCCCCCTTCCTGATAAACCATCATAGTGAAAGAAGCGATACTTCTATACAAAGTTCAATTGAGTAATGCCGTGTTACCTACCAAACCAACCTCTTTGTTGCTGCATATCACCACCACCTTCATTCATAAGCTTATCCAGCACTGTATTTAGGTCAACTGCTTGACCATTCTCCGTCAGCTTCCGAACCGTAGCCCTCACGTGATCTCTAGGGAATCCCATAGTGGCAACTTTGTCGACTATATCATCAACAGGAACCCTGTTACCAGCTCCAGGAGAACCTGAACCACCACTTACTGCAGATGCAGTAGGTATTGCTTGCGGGAGTACGCGGGCAGTTGGGAGCTGTGGGTAACTATTTCCACCACTGGAAGCCACCGAAGCGTTAGGTAGTTGCGACTGTTTACTACCATATTGAGGTGGCCCGCCATATCGATATGGCTCAGTAGGCCCAGATAATGTACCATATCCAGAAGAGTAACTCGCACCAGGTCTACTCGATGGTGGTTCATATCCTTGTGGCGGTGTTCCATAGAATTGCTGGGAAGGTGGAGGAGGTCCACTGGGTGGCTGAGATGGTGGCTGGCGGAGATTGGGAGGATAAGTCTGAGAAGGAACATAAGATGGTTCCTCTAGATGGTGACCCATGGAAGATTGCAGTTGAGGTGGATTTCCGGATGAATGTGGTGGCTGTTGTGGAGGTAGATGAGGTGGTGGCTGAGAGTATTGAGGATGAGGGGTCTGCTGATATTGTTGATGTGGAGGTGCCCCTGGTTGAGGATGTGGCTGCTGAGTTAAAGGCAGTTGGTATTGCTGATTTGGTATTTCCTGAGATTGAACAGGTGGTGGCAAGTATGGATCTCTCTGAGGAACAGTTGGGGATGGGATCTGAGAGTATTGATTTGGAAGTTGAGCTGGAGGTGGCAAAATTTGTTGAGGAGGAGGTTGAGGAGGTGCATTAGGAGGAGAAATCACGGGGATTGATTGTGGAAGATTATAAGACGAAGGAAGATATTGGTGAGTTTGCAGGGGAGCAGATGCAGATACAGATGAAGTTTGCTGCACAGGATCTGATGTGGCACGGGTTTGAGTTTCTGATTGTTGCTCTGTCGTCTTAGACACTTGTAGTTTTGCCAGTTGTAGCTGAGCTTGCATTATATCTTGTTTGTCCTTGATATCGTGCACCCCTGTTTGCACCTGTATATGTTGTATGTCAAACAAAAGAGTAAAAGAATGAGAATAAACTGTATTAATATGAACTAAAGCTTATAGATAAAGTCTGAGTCGCAATTATACACTAATAGTAGCATGTAAAAACACAGATATATTAAAATAGGCATTATTGTTTCTCACAGGTAGCATATGCATAAAGTTCTCAATGGACCATCATCCAAATAATTTGTTTTCCTGTCTTTTTCTTCATTCATTTGGGATAACTGCTGAGCCGTTTCAAGTGTTGAGCTTACAAAACAATGGAATGTGTTCCTTTTAGGCTGACGATTAAATAATGCAGCCTTTGTTGCTTTTTCTTAGGGTTTCTAAATCAAATTGTTGTGTTGTCTATGTCTCAATGTTAAAACAAATGTAACTCTGAATTAGCTAATTCAGTTCAACACATCTTAATAATTTGATTACCGATTAAAGAAATTTAAAATAGTAAGTATCATGTTCAATCATGTAGCGTACAAATAGAGACTTATGATTAACCTTTCATGATGGAAACAATAATGTAAGCATGGTAAACCAACCACATTCACAAAATTTTCAATATTATGCGTCAAAAGTGCACAAACACATGTTTTCCATATGAGTTGTAAACGATAGACTTGCAGCAGAAACATAACTCGCATCATAATATTATAACCTGTGAGGCTATATTGTGTGGGGAAAAACATTGTAAAAGAAAGGAATCATCACAGGTGGAAGAGAAGACGCTCCAATAATATAATTATATATACAACCTTGATATCCCCTAGGTCCCATGACCACCATTTTCCTAGCCAACATGCACAAATGGGTGCCATAGTGCAACAGTTATGGCAATTTTATAGAGAGAGAACCCCAACTAGTGACAAGCATAATAAATTACTAAAGCACCCCCAGAGTTAACTAAAGTGAGAACTCAACTAATAATTCAAAAACCACTAATCTAGTATAGTAGTATATGAGTATATGATAGAGAAGAATTGAAAATAATTTGTGTGTTGTCCTGATACCTAAAGCTTTCGTTATAATTGATTTTTAGCATGGTATCAAAACATACATATGTGACCAAGTATAGTTACCCAAACTACAAACCGAAAATTTTAAGGTTAAACTATTTATGATACTAAACTATTAATTATATATTTGTTTTGATAAACTATGGGAAATCTTAAGCCTGTTACATGGGAGCATACACGCAGACACAACCAATATTTGCATCAACAAAAAGAATTCATTTGATATACATTGCCAGCAATTAATGTTAGAAGTTGGGGGCAGGAGGGCGCATGATTGATAAAATACCTCAGAAAGGATATTCTCCAACAGCCTCAATTTCCCATCAGTGATTCCATGATTATTTCCAACAGATACCTTCAAATCATCCATAGAACTCTCAAGATGGTGAGTTCTGGTTTCTACTTGGGTTAACCGTGCACTAACACCTTCTAGAACATGATGCAAATTGTCCATATGTTTCTTCATTGTTCGATCAATCTCTAACAAAATTGAAGCATCAACAGCGCTCTGGTTCTTTTCAACAGTCACCTTTGCAGGTTCAAAAGAATCCAGAGAACCGTAGTTCTGCACAAAATAAGGATCAAAACTTAATATTTATGAAGAAAATAACCCTAAACCAAGATGGTATGATATATTATTGATGCCTCCTATATATTACAAAACTCATATGGTCACCAGATTAGTCTAATATACGAAACACTGAAACCCCGATGCAGCACCAAAGTAACATGTCAACTCAAACTACACATTTGAGAGAAAAAGAAGCGATAAACAAATAACTAAAAAAATAGTAATCAGCTAACTCTGAAACTGAAGCACGTCCTAACATTCAATGCTGAAACTTCCAGATCTCACAAACTTATCTTTTATTTTCTTTATGAACTTTTTACCATCCATTATTCAACTTGGCATAATATTAAACAGGATTTTACTAATGCTAACAAATGACTTTGGATGTTAAGTTTCAGAGAAATTAAGACGAAAAATAAAGTTTTCTAGCTAAATGTTGCAATTTTCAAATGGTTCAAGTTAACAAATCAAGAAATAGAATATTTTTATTAGAAATCAAAACATGTAAAATGCACTGCTGAAGTAGTAACTAAATCTGCATTTTTCAGTAAAATTTTATGTTGAATCCTTAACCATTGTTGTAAAGATTGCGATCTAAATTGTAAGATCGCACAAATTTTCAGTCTTGCCACCCTTGAACGAGTCAAATCGCATGCAAAATCATAATTATGTCAAATCACAGTGCGATTGTGAGCAAGATCACACAAAAATTGTGAGATCATTCAATCTCAATCAAGTATGTGAAAGATGGCTTTTAGACCAGGTTTTGCGATTTGGTTCCCCTAAATCGCATTGTTTTTTGACCTTTTCTTTACTTCAGAAACCCATCCCTCTCAACACTCTCATCTTTGAAGTTCCCATCTCTCTCAACCTTCTCCGTTCAGAAGTTTGCATCCTTCCTTATTCACAGTTTGAATCTTTTCCATCTCTCTCGACCCTCTCTTCTCACCGCTTTTGTGCTGCCTTTACTTTGTATCATTGAAAAATGTTTTCTGTGCAAGGTTCTAGTGGGGCTGGTGGTAGGTAGTGGTAGTATTTTCTTTCGTGAACTTCTGGTTGTGTTGTGTTTGAACTTTAGCACACCTTATGTTGTGTATGTGACTAATTATGACTAGTTTCAGATGTTATGGTAATGAAATTTCCGTTTCAAGTAAACTTTGATGTTGTCAGTGATAGGTTTTACGATCTTTGCTATGATCCTACGTTTTACGATCCTGCGACCCCTTCCTAATATTGATTTGGACAATGTTAAGATATGTCTTTTAACAGATACTTTTCATTTCTTGAACTCCTAAACAGATGCTCTTATGTAAGTAAGATCCATATTTTAAGAAGCACTAAATGTTTTATGCATTTTCAATAGAACAATAAAATTCTTTGTTTCCTTAGCCACTACTCCAAAGTTGAACAAATGCATTTTCAATACAACAAACACCCTCCCTACCATTCTCCTAAAAACAACAAAAACCGTGTATGTACCTCCTCAATTAAGTAGTAAACTTCAAGAAAAGTGGGGTAACATTCAGCAATAAAAAGTCACACAGAGAGATGAACTCAAAACCAATTGTAACAAACAAAACTTGCCAATCTATTTTGCCACTAAGAACTCACTATTTTGCCACTTCATACAATCAATTTCAAAATATCCACTTACAAGAGTTTTATGCATCAAACTAGTTTAAGTGCATCTCCTTTAAACTACTCAACTAATGGCCAATTTAGATTACCTTTGCACCTCCACGAGTTTCTCATTGTTTTTTTTTGGTCAACAAATTTTTAGATTAGGGGAGACACACTCTCATGCAATGCTAGGTCAGTGAGAACCACCAATCTCATTGATGATTCATAATAAAACTTATGTATAAACTATCAATTGCGAAATTCCAAAGTACAACCCACGCCCCCAGCTATTGTGAGCAGAAGGTCTAACCATCTCTACCCCACAATTTATTCGGAGTTTCTCAAGTATCATAAGCTAATAGTTTTCACTTGTAAATAAATAAAAATCTCTTATAAGCTTATATACTTAGGGCCTGTTTGGATTGGCTTGTTTGAGCTTATCTACTAAGCACTAGCTACTGACATAAGTTTTGTGAAGATAGCTTATACAAAAACAATCTAACTTTACTTTATCTTTTGTTATAGAAATAGTTTACACATAAGCACTGAGGGCCTGTTTGGATTGAGCTTATTTTAAGCTTATGAAGAAAAGCTTATGCAAATAATTAAGCTTTTATGTTAATTCATAAGATCTTACTAACGAAAATTGTATATTCATAAGTTGTTTTTTCATAATCTACCTTAACAAGCTTATAAATAATACATTAAAGCTTATTTATTTGCATTGCATAAGCTCTAAAATAAGCCAATCCAAACAGACCCTAATGCTATACAGCAACAACCAAGCCATATCACATTAAGTAAAGTCGGCTACATGGATTAAATTGCGTCATAATGTTCTATCATAAGCATTTACCTAAGCAATAAACTTCAAATTAAGTTGTTTATCTAAACAAAGCCTTAAATAGTAATAAAATCAAAGAAAAAGTTAAACCATTCATCTAAACACTCAAAATAAAATAAAAACCTAATTTTCACAACAAGACAAAAAAAAAATAGTCAATCAAATTAACCTAATTCTCTTAAAATTAACCATAATTAATTCAATTAAAGCAGAAAACACAACATAATAACAATATAAATTAATAATTATAATCGAAATTAGGGTTTAAAGTAGTAAGAATTACTTTGGAATTGGAATCAGAATTCCAAGGTCTTGAAAACGATGATGAAGAATTATCAGGAAGGGAACGAATGGGTTGAAAATCGTAGCTAGGAACAATATCATCGGTTTTGATTCCTCCACCATTTTTGTGATGAATTAACGAATCATTATCTTCATCATCTTCTTCTTCCTCTTCGTGTTGTTCACGATTCTTGTTAAGGTCGATGAAATCGTTGGTGGAAGATGATGATCCTCCATGGCTGAGATCCATTATCTGTTTGTCCATAAACGATGTCGTATTCATTGATCAATGAAAAAGCTTCTCAGAATTGTTTGTGCTTAAAACGTGGAATGTAAATAGAACTGAAAAAGCTCTTTGAACAAACGCGCGTTTGCTTACTACTTTACTTTCCTTCTTACACCTTCTAATCCAGTATCCCAAATATTTGTTTGTCTCTGTTTCATGTTTTGTATTTAAGTATGTCATTGTCTTTTTTTTTTCTTCTTCTTTTAAGGATCTTCCTTAAGATAGTTACAAAATTGTTATTCTATTTAAATTTAATTAGAATAGAAATAAAATGGTGTTTTAGTAAAATATAAGTGGGTGTAATTTGCTAATTTACACCTTTTTAAGTGGGTGTAAATTATATAATGGTTATGACATAACTAAGCAATTGAATTGAATAGTTAATAAGTTTTACAAATGGATAAATGGTCATGGATATAATTGTTTAAATTTTACTTACCTCCGGTCAAGTTTAAAATTTCCAGAGCCACTTTCACATGGAACCGAGTTAACAAATTTTTTGGCTAAGATAAAGTGTGAAGTTAACTTTTTACGTCCACATATCCTTGCTTAATTAGAACAAATTATCGACATTTATAGTCAAACGCCATGAGCGGGGTTTAAATCCCTGCTCATCACTTATGTACATGAAATTTCAATAGTCATGATAATATATCTATCTACCAAAAAATATCTTTTTTCCCCTAATTGTACCAAACAAAAATCTTCAAAGTAAAAAAGATGTTCAGTTTTTCTCTAATTGAAAAGCTTTATATTGAAGAAATTATCCTTAACCAAGTTTAACATTTCAAAACCTCATTCTCACCTTTTCTGTTTCATTTTCATTTTAATTTTGTTTGACTATCTTTTCTGAATGGGAGTGCGATGTATATAAACTCAGCTCATGTGTGACCTAAGTTAACGTAAATATGATTATCATGTGAAAATTTTATCTCATGTTTCAATGAAAATGTAAAACAACAATCAAATTATGGAAAATTGGTTTTGCTTAACTATGAATATAGAAATTATGTTACACATAAATATATACATAAATAACAATCAAACACATAAATAACTACCCTCCTAATTTAAAATATAAGTCACGGTTCCTAAACCCTTTTATTAACTTCCTAAAACTACTAAACTAGTACTAACAACATAATACAAATATATACATAATTAATACTTTATATTACATAAAAATAAATAGATATTTAATATTTTTATTAGATACACGTATCAGATTATGTACACGATTCACAACTTTTATCAATTAATAAGATAAACTCTACGGAATTTTTCTCTCAATCAAGCTCTAAAGTTTATTTTACCGATGAGAAAAAATTTCATCTGTATAATCTTATTAGAGTATATATATAGTTATTGGCCACCTAAAATTTACGTTGACGCACTAAATTCAATAGTGTTGGACGTAAAGAAATACATCGGAGAAAAAAAAACTCAAATCACACTCATCACTTATAAATTGGTTTTTGCAAGAATAAATTAAACTAAACTTGAAAATTTAATATGAAACTAGAGTTTGATTGGGATCCCAAACAAAACACGATTTATTTACTTTTTACTAAAGAGCCTTCTTGTAGGTTTACGTGTTAACAATGAAAAATGATATCAATGTGATGATGAGAGGATAATAGTCTAATATTTAATACTCTAATATTGATTAAAAGCTTAAAGCAGAGTTAAAATTCAAGTCCAACCCAAATAAAAAATAAATAAAGTGATAGATTCTGATCAATTATAAGATGCTTCCTATCTTAAACTATATATTGTATTTGTGAGTCCACCAGAAACAATGGTAAGTAGGCTTCATGGCCAATAGATCTGCAATTGATTCTGCTCCATACATCTCAATCAGCTCTTTCTGTTCCACCAACAAATCACACTCAAATTAGTACCAACCTTGGAAAAGAGAGCATTGAGAAACACAACACAATAATCATAAATTCATAATTAACTTCTTTATAAAGTAATATCAAGAAAATTAAAAGTGAAAATGGAAAATCTTTTCTCAAACCAAACAAGTATTTTTAGTTGAATGAATGATATAAAAATGAACAAAGTTAAAATGATGGACCTCAATGGAATCGTTTTCATCGGTGAGCTTTAGACATTCCTCAGAATATGTAACGAGCGTTTTTGTTGCGGCAGAATTTTCATTTTTAAGAATTTCTATCCTTTTTAATAGATCTTCATGTTCTTCCTGCCAAGGCAAAAAGAATGAAAATATCAAATGAAGTATAAAGTTCAAGAAATGATAAAGATGTTTCTAGGAGGAAACCATGAAAAATTCACGAGAGATGTAAAAAAAAGTCAAGAAGAAGCACAAATAAAATTTAGATTATTATCATAATCATGTATAGTTAGATGTAAAGCCCAACCATGTATAATCATAATCATGTATCTACGTACAACCGTGTTCCAAATAAAGTTATAACATTTCATAATTTATTAAATAAAGTTACAATAAGGACTTACAAAGAAAAATAAACTTTGGGACTAAAAGATGAGATCCAAAATGGAAATGAACCAACAGCATTTTATAAATTTTTAATCATATTCAACCATTGTTGAATTCATAAACATTTCAATATATTATGAAAGAGTGGTGATACAAATGCAACCTTATGTGTCATACACCTTTGAACCTCCACACACAATATTGACATGTGTCCACTTGGTCCCACACACAAAAACTCATCCCAACTCTATTGTCTCTCCACTCTCTCTCTTCCGTCTCTTTCCTTCACCATCTCTTCTCCCACTTCTTTCACCACCGTCAGCCATCCTTTGCCACCTCCAAACACAGATCTAAGAGAGATGCAAGAGATTGGTTTGACAGCAATAGGTTTGATGGGTTTAAAAAAAAGTTTGTGAAATTTACTCCTCTTTGCAAAGAACGAATCAGATCAGACATATTCCTCTTCTTTTTATTTTTTATTTTGTCATTTTTTTATTATAAAAAGAAATTGTTGGTGAGGGTGGCGCTGACGGCGGTGGCGACGTGAAGTCGCCGGCATGATGGCGGTTGTTGTGTTGCAGAGGGTGGTGTATGTGGTGGAGAGAGAGATTTGTGTTTTTGTTTAGAGATAGAAGAGAGAAGAGAGAGAGTGAGAGAGAGAGACCGAGA
>Ga0228710_1010558_pt1 | contig 12276 bp, 3 predicted proteins | sample MedpolnodulmetaG_FD_177995 | JGI IMG/M metagenome (GOLD analysis project Ga0228710, IMG submission 177995) | Root nodule microbial communities from Medicago polymorpha collected in Santa Monica, California, United States - pink nodules | ecosystem: Host-associated > Plants > Roots > Nodule...
ATTCTGGTTTGTTAAGTATTGTTTGTGAAGTAGTGTTTAGCTTGAATTAGCTTGATTTTTGGTTTCTTAATTCTCGGTTTATGTTGTTGCTGGATTTTGTTAATTCTAACTTGAATTTTTCTTGTTAATTTATTGTTGCTGGACTTTTGGTTTGTTAATTATGGGTTTATGTTTGAATGATGTGTTGTTATAGATTTTTCTTTAAGAAATGGATGAAGAATAAGGAACTCACGTGTCTCTCCTTTTTTTTAAAATTTTTTTATAAATATGGGTGGTTTTTTTTTAATTCAAAAAATACACAGTTGTCATGACATGTAGGATTGACCAAGTCAAAATTGACGTTTTGCAAAAAGGGGTAGACATGGGGGGTCACTTTTGCCATTTTTTTAGTAGGGGGTCAAAATTGCAACTTTTGTAAACTTAGGGGGCAAAAAGTGCGTTTTAGCCTTTTTTATTTTATCATTTTTATTTTTTCCTTGGGATGGATTTTGATTTTCTTCCCTAACTTTGTATTTCTTTTTTCCTTCTTATTTGTATTGATAATATTTAAGAATGTATCATAAATGATTGTTGAGAATCTAGAGTATCAACATAGTTGTGATTAGGGATGTAAACATATATTTAGTTGTGATTAGGGATGTAAACATATATTTATGAATGCATATAGTGTGATATTTGTGTCTGCTCCATTGAATAAATATCGAATTCGTACCTATTCATATCCGTGCGGATATCCATTTAGCATCCATGAATTTTGAGGTATTCACGTGTTTATACAGATATCCATGGATTTTTGTTTAACACTGCTAAAAAGATATTCATTCATTCAAATCGGTATAGTACATCATTCAACACCGCTAAAAATGTAAAGGATGAATCTGCGAACAATCTCACAACATCCAAGTTAATAACATATAACGACATAATACCTACAAAAACATATGATAAAATTAAAGTGACCGGAATACTCATGCCTCCAGGTCTGCAATGTTGACGCCTAAATCTTTGATTGAATAATCGATCTCTTAATATGAATCAAATGAACATTGCAACAAGATAGGAAATCGAACAATGTTGTACAAGACGACGAACAACACACTACCACACTCAGATTACGATATCACAAAGAAAAAACCTAAATCTAAGTGAAAATCACTTATTTAGAATGATATATATGTAGAATATGAAGAAGGGTGATTTCAGGTCAAAATTTGACCCAAAACCACCCCTCAATGATGAAACTGGAAGAGAAAACTAGGGTCGACTTGTTGGAGAGATAACCATTTCTTGTAATTATGTAATACAGACATGCATGGATAACATTTATAACAAAAATTAAAATAATTGTTACCTTCTTTTTAGCTAAAATTTAAAAACAAAAGTTCATCACATGCATTTTCTTTTCTTTTTAGCAAAACATAATATACATACATTACAATAACAACAAAGATCATTGACTCAACATAAACATAAATAAAGTTTCTTACATTCAATAAAAATAAAGTTATTTGATTTAACAAAAGTATAAATAAAACTCATCATATTCAACAAAAACAAAGTTTATTGCTTCAACAATCCCGACCACTTTCATTTCCTTTTAAAGGAGCGTAATACAAATTTGATTAGTCGTGTAATAACCAATAACACTCACATTATTGAGATTTTTTGTTGATGAAGTTGAAATGTATTATAGTTATTTATATAATTTACTCGGTTTAATAGCGGGTATGAATATCTGCAAGTACGGTTCTCGTATCCCTTAATTAGCGAACAATTAAAATATCCGTTTATTTTATCCATGAATATCCATTAATGTATCTGCTCTATGTCCATGGCAGATTTTATCGCACAGATATCCACATGTGCAGATTTTTTTAACCACCAGTTGTGATGTCAATTATCATAATTTTATCTATGCATACCCCATAGTTTTTTGAAAGATTTGTTTTCTTAAAATCGTTTTTTCTTGAATTGCATCTTTATTTTTTATTTTATCATTTTTATTTTTTTCCTGGGTTGGATTTTAATTTTCTCCCCTAACTTTGTATTTCTTTTTTCCTGATTGTTGAGAATCTAAAGTATTATCATAGTTGTGATGTCGATTATCCTAATGTTATCTTTACGCTCTATAGTTTATCTAAAAAACACTTAATCTTGATAATTGGATATTGGGTCATGTGGGGTATGCATTTTTTGAAAGATTATTATTATTTTTTTAAAATTGTTTTTTCTCGGATAGTTAAAATAAATAGTATTTTGGGTAGTTCATGTGTCTAGAGGGGTATGAGTAAAATTTATATATTTGATGGGTTCAAAATTGTGATAATGCATTTTATATGACTTGTCTGCCTCGGTCTTTTTAAAAGATAAAGAAAATCTGTTTGACTCTTGTAATATCTCTTATATTTTTTTTTTAGTTTGCTTTATCTTTTTTTCTAAGGGCAATTTGCTTTATCTTTTGTTTTTATTGGAATCAATCACAGACATTCTATGTGAGATTATGTGACCAGACATTAAGTGGGAGAAAAAAAGGTTGATTAAATGAATCATGACACAGTTAAGCTTATTGGTTTTGGATTAATATTTGACAGAAGGATTTTGACAATGACTTAAACTTTACTTGTCTAGTTTTTCTTTAACCCCCTTTAAATTAAAGTTTTTGCATTCACGATAATTTCATTCTCAATGAGTTTAGGTTTTTCATACTAGTATCTTACAGATACACTCACTAATAAATTTGCAACCTAGTTTAACAATCTAATTCTAACAATATTTTTATGAAGATGTTTTTTAGGGGTTTTATCAAAGATGTTCATAAGTTATTTAGGGGTCAAATATTAGGGCTACATTATTCTTTTAGTCGTTTAAGTTATTTTTAAGTTTTACTTTGGTATTTTGTTTTTAATTCCAAATTTGGTCCATTAATTTATAAATGTCGGACATTATGATCACTTAAGTTTTTTACATTTCATTTTAATCCTTTAAAATTGTATGTTCCATATTTTGGTCACACTTTAATCGTCTAATGTTGATGACTAAAAGGACCAAAGTGTTTAAAGTTAGTAATTTAGGGAACAAAAGTGTCTAATGTGCCTAAAAAAGAGAGAGAGAAATGAAACTAAAAAATATGAGAGCAAGGTGTCCGACACTTGTAACTTACGGGGTCAAAATAAAATGGAAAACAAAAATAAGAGATCAAAAGTGAAACCTAAAAATAATTTATGGGATCAAAAATATAATTTACTAGTTCAAAATTTATATCTCTCCTACAAAATATGATTCGTTAAAATTGAATAATATTATTTGCAAAGTGGGAAAGGTTCCTTTTTTGTATTTGGGTCTCTCCATTGGTGGTAATCCTTGTCAGTTAGCGTTTTGGGAACATGTGTTGCATTCTATTAAGTCTAGACTGTCCGGGTGGAAAATTCGTTTTCTTTCTTTTGAAAGCCGATTGACTTTACTAAAATTCGTCGTGACCTCTCTACCTGTCTATGCTCTTTCTTTCTTCAAGGCTCTGTCAGGTATAATATCTTCCATTGAATCTTTACTTAAAAATTTCTTTTGGGGGTGGGAGTGAGGATCACAGAAAAATACCATGGATTAATTGGAATACTGTTTGTCTTAAAAAGGAAGATGACAGGTTAGGGGTAAGACAGTTGAGGGAGTTTAATTTAGCTCTTTTAGGAAAGTGGTGTTGGAAAATGTTAGTTGATAGAGGTGGTTTTTGGTATAGGGTGTTGACTGCTAGGTATGGCGAGGAGGCAGTGAGGTTGGAGGTTGCTAGAATTAAGAATGGCATTGGTGATGGCGGGGAAGGTTAGTTTGCAGAGAGGGTGTCGCGGAAGGTGGGGGACGGGGCTGATACCTCCTTTTGGTATGACAGGTGGTTAGGAGGTGTTCCTCTTTGTTAGCGTTTTAGTAGGTTGTTTGATCTAGCAGAGAACAAGTCAATTTCGGTGCCATTTTGTTCTCTCTAGGATGGGAGGAAGGGGGTGAGGCGTGGCAGTGGAGGAGGAGGTTGTGGGTGTGGGAGGAGATGGTAGAGAAGTGTAGGGTCTTGTTATCTAATGTTACTTTGTAGTCTCATGTTTCAGATACCTGGCAATGGCATCCCGACATTGCGGGGGGCTATTCGGTTACTACAGGTTACCAAGTGCTCACTTCTCAGGAACCCCCTATCCTGGACGCTTTAGATAACCTGATATGGCATTCTCAGGTGCCATTGAAGGTTTCCATCCTAGCGTGGCGCTTGCTTCGTGACATGTTGCCGACAAAAATTAATTTACTAAATCGTGGCATTCTATCGGCCGCAGACACCTATTGTTCGGCAGGTTGTGGGTAGCTTGAAAGCGCTCAACATCTATTTCTTCATTGCGATGTTTTTGGCATCATTTGGCAGCAGGTCCGTTCTTGGATTGATGTTGATCATCACAGCCTTTGTGCACATTTTTTTTTTCAGTTTACTAATTATTTAGGGGGCACAAGGGCTCGAAGATCATTTTTAGAGTTTATATGGCTTCTCTGCGTTTGGCTAGTGTGAAATGAGTGCAACAATAGACTTTTTAATAGCTCTCACACTCCCAATACAGAGCTTATTGATAAGGTTAAATTTCATTCATACTGATGGTTGAAGGCTAATAATGCCGCCTTTGTTTTTGGTTGTCAGCAGTGGTGGTCGGACCCGTTAATTTGTTTGGGTATCGGCTGACTGTGAGCTTGTGTATTTGTTTTCAGAACTGTTTTTCTGAGCGTCTTCTATGGCATGTCTTGTGCTAGAAAGGTGTCTCTGTGAATATAAATCCCATTTTTGATTCTTCAAAAAAAAGAAATATATTATTTGCAACAAATTTAGGATTTGTTTATTGTTCACGTTGTCAATTTTCATTTCAATCAATAAACATTAGAGAATACCCTTTTAATTTAGAGTTGTGTTATTTGAGCATCCATAAGAAATGAGGTATTGACACAAAAATCAAAGCAATAGAGAGAGAAAGTAAAAAGATACTGTGAGTATGAGAGAGAAAGTTGTCACAAAAATTATAAAAAATGGTTGTTCATATATCATTTCTCTTAATTTACAGTGCTGCGAATCAAACACATACTCAAAAACTGAAAATGTGTTTGCAAAATAAACTGGTCTTGGTATGCTATGCACAATCAACTAAACGACAAATTCATTGGACTTTTTTTTTGCTAGCTGGTTTGACAATATCCTTTTTTAAGAAAGAAATTGTGACTGTTGAGATGTCATATATGAGATTAAAAATGACTGTTTTGGATTAAGTTCAATTAGAAAAAGGTACAGAAAGGAACACTATAAATTAGTGCATGATAATTTGTCTACTATACTCGATCTCATGTACAGAACAGAACAATTGAGAAATATGAGACATCCTAACCGACAGTAAAAGATAGTAAATAGCCTTGTCTTATCCATTATTGAAAAGAAAAGGAAGCTTACACCTCAAATAAAATACATGCACAATGGATTGATATCAAATCCATATCTGTTAATACTTTTTTCAAAAATTAAAGTTAAGTATTATTAATTTGTCTAATCTGGTTTTTAGGTCAAAAGATGACAACTCCTGCTTTTATTAAACTTTTTTTGCAACAAAGATTTCTGGTAAGTTCTTAGAACTTGCATGCAGTTCTAAAGAAATAGAGAAAGGAAATATAGGTGGCAGCAGATAGTTCAACATGACGAGTGATTGGAAAATTTTGATTATAATTTCAAATCAAAATTTTCAAAAGAAAAAAATAAAAGGATTTTATCCATGCAATAATATATTCATGCATGCCCAGGCAAGTTTGAATTAATTAGTTTCATACAATCGTTTAATTTATTTTATTTTCATTTCCGTAAGTATTCTTTTTTTTCTTCTTCAATTTCTCGAAGATGATTCAAAATGGATTTCATGGGGGCTACAAATCTGAAATTCAAATCCATTCCTTGCATTTGGATGAAAAACAACCACTCATCAAAAAAGTGATATTGTAACTTTGAAGGCAGATTTTACTCGAGTCCAAAATTTGCACGTGCATCTTTATTTATCTTGACAATGATTGATTGATGCTCTTTTTTTTGTCGAGTACTGTTTTGGTAAGAAATTCATCTATTAAAGTGAATAAACAAATAATTTTAAATTTAAACTTCAATATTTATATATTACAGTATTTCTATCAAGTGAGTTATACTCATAAAACATTTGAATTGATACTTCTCTATATACATGTGATAATTTTACATAAATTAAGAAAATATAATAAATGATACTAATAACTACTACCGACAATTTAATAAAGGGTAATCACATTTCTCCTTTTCATTTAATATATTTTCATAATCACGAGTCTCCGTATATTTATGACATATTTTCTTAAGTAATGATACATTGACCACCCTATGTAGCAACCCTCAATTGTACACCCTTATGTGACATTTGTTTAGTAGATGAGAAAGAAATAAATTGATAAAAGGAAAGAAAAATATAAATAAAAAATGTCATTTAGAGTGGTATACTAGTGGTATGGAAAAAAAGATGTCAACCCATAAAATCCCTATTTTCTTTATCAATGTTTATATTTCCTTGAATACTAGTAGATAAATTCCTTCTAATAGGATTAATTTGATGAACCTCCTTGAATCATTAAGTAATTGAATTTTCGTTTAATTTATGCGGTTGATGTTTATTTTAATTTAACTATTGATATATGTTCTTTATACTTTTCTTTAGTTTAATTATTATCGAACTATTTTGAGATTGTTTCACCATTGGAAGATGAATAATAAATACTCGAACTGAGACTTTTAGCCATAAGCTCAGTTAAGCAAGGCCTAGACAATATGAGCTTTTGAGGAAGTTGTGGTTTCAACGTAAAAAAAAAGGGGGGTTGTGGTTTGACTTCTAATATTAATTGAGCTTCAAGCCGTTTATACTATCTCGACATTGCTTGGAATCATGGTTTTAGAAATGTGATTTGCGAGTCTGATTCCCAAATAGCTTTTTTAAATAAACTTAAATGTACTTGACCCTCATATTTTAACGTACTGAAAAATTATTTGTCTCTCAATTTCTAAATACACGAATTTTTCCCACAAACCAATTTGCGACTTATTTCTTATGACGTGACATTGATGCTTTATATCAGAAACAATGGATTATGGGAGAATGGATTTATATTCGATCAATGAAATCGGGGAAAAGAAGTTGTAATAGAATTTTTGTACAATCTGTCTAGTTCAAATCATCAATTTCACATCAACCAAATGTGTTTCCAAATCACTAATGATAGTGAAACGTCATAAAATAAGCTTCAAACTGGATTTTGAGGAAAAAAAATCTTGAAACTTGTGAGAGAATCCTGAAAAATAAGCTTAAGTAACCGCTTTGTGACTTGGTTCAAGACATTTATGTATCGGGATCAATGCATTGTTTGAATCTGCGGCAAAAGCTAAATTCTCGCATCCCTAGACAATTTCACCGTGAAAATAAGGAAGCTACAAAATGTAGCATCACTAAACGTGCTTTTATACTTCCCACCGCTTCAACAAACACAGGCTAAGTCTCAAAATCAAGGACTTACATAACAATGCTAGGTGTAGTATATAGATTATTTGATCACTACACTCCATCCTACGATCATTCCAACAATTCAAAGCTTGAAGCACATTCCTTCCTTAAATGAATGACATTTGGTAATGGAATGCCAACTTGAGTGGCGAGTATTCAATGTGAAGTGGCTATCATTGGCTCATTTCTAACTACGAAACCAAAATATCTCTATATGAAAGTTGCCACTTGCAACCAACGTTCAATATTCCTCACTATGCAAGTTTTCCACGGATGTATATTGCCTAGAATTACTTTAACAAATAGAGGTGCCAACGTTCCCTCCTCTTGTTCATGTTGTGAATTCGAAGACGTGACTATCTTTCATTGTGCCCTCCAATGCCCAAGAGTTGTTGTGGAAGAGGCATGGTTTTCCATTATGTATATTTCATTATGTTCACATGGTGATTTGGTAAGGGGCATTGAGATACTTGCAACCTCTTATTATGAACATTTGTTGTAGAAAGAATAAACTGGTTTTCGGCAATGTTCAACCGATCCTACGGTACTCTACGATTGCGACTATTTTTTTCTTCAAGTTTCAGTTCTCGTGGTCAACGTGTGCTTGTGCCATGGAGATGATGATACCATTGTCCACGATCACGAATCTAAGAATGGCAGACTACGATGGTTTTATCTGTAAACGTAAACCTGATGACAATTTTTAGTTTAGTTTCAATGGAAGTTTTAGTACTTCTAATATCCTCCATGTCAAGATGCAAGCACTCTAGGTTGGTTTCAAACTTTGCTAGGAGGTGGGTTATTTAAGTGTATTTTATCATGACATATATTTTAGCTTATGAAAAATAACTTATACGAATAATTTTTCTTTTATGTTAATCATTAAGTTTTCACCAACGTAAATTATACATTTATAAATTACTATTTTTAAACCATCTTAACAAACTTATAAATATTACATAAAACTTATTCATTCATAACTTCTTTGTATAATCTCAAAAATAAATCAATCTAAATGGTCCTACAATTCTTTCTTTTTCCGCTTTCTTTTCTTATTTTCTCATGTAACACAAAAAGTTGTTCACATGTATGTGGGCCTCTTTTATGACCTCATTACCGAAATATTGGCCTCACGTCTCTTTTACTTTTTTAACCACTTTCTTTTTATTTATTTATTTTTTAGGGAACCACCTACTTTTTTATAGTGCTTAGTTTGTAGTTTTATTTTCATTGAAATAGGGCAGAAGACATGAACCAAATTAATACTACAGTACCTTTTGTCCACATTATCGGGTCTTAGTCAATTCAATATAGCTGACGATTATCCAAAATCCAATTATAAGACACAAAAAGAAGAAACAACATGGCATTCTTCGCTTGGTCCATACTTAGCGTATTTACATTGAATTATGACCCCTATATACAATGACACAAACAAAATATTCCATAAGATTCCGATTGAAACAACTCAAATAATAATTAGAAAATGCTCGCCGGCACTAATTTACTTTTCATCACTCCCACTAAAAACATTACAATTTACAAAAAAGCTACCAAAAGACAAAAGTGACATGCAACAACATAAAAAAGTAGACACATCCCCAAATCTCTTTGTCCTTGCTTCCAACAACGTGGGGTTCCCCGAAACCACCACATGCGCATGTGATAATCATTTTCTCTTCTCCTAATAAAAAAGAAGAAAAAAAAATGTAGAACTATCAACTATAGCTTCTAGCTAGCATTTACTTTCCAACCCATGCACTTCCTATGGTTGGTTTTTCTTGTATATAGCTAGTAATTAATAGTTAAACTAAAACTAACGTACTCGTTAATATGCATGTGGTGTTCATGTGTGCATAGTGTCTCTTTTTTTGTTGTTGTAATTATTTAGTTATAAAGACTACTTGCAAAAGCTCAATGCAATTTGCTTCTATTGTGAAATTATTGTCTCTAAAGTCCGATATAGATCCAAAAGTGTTGCCAAAAGAGACATTGATTCTGATCTTAGACGTTCATTCTCCGTTGATAATATGAGATTGTATTGCATGGTTAACCCTAGCTGGTTTTTTAGTTCCCGGTTTTCCATTCTCAACCGGTTCAAATCGTTCGTGAGATTCTCTACGTGCCGCTTCTTTCTCCAACGTGACCGCCTAGCTGACTCCCGGTTTGATTGCATTCTCCTTATTTTTCTCTCGCGGGTTGAGTAAACCGCACGGTTTGATCCTTGTGAACCGGACCCTGGACTGGATGGATCAACCGGTTGGTTAATGAGGGAAAATAACTCCTCTATTTCGCCTTGTGTGAACATGGTTTCGTGAACCGGAACACACGTGAACCGGACCGGATATTCCTCTTCATGGAAGGACATTGCTACAAGAAAATAGAAAAACAAAGCAAAGAGAAAGGAACAAAGAAATTGCAAATTATTTTCAAAATGAGTTGAAGGGAGGAAAGGAGGGGAAAAGGGAAGAACTGCATTGTATGAGATGGGTATTTAAAGGATGAAAAGAAAGGGTCAACATGGTAAATTCCACATAACAAAAGTTATTGGAGAAGCTTTATGGTGCATTTTTCCAAAGATTAAAAAAAAAAGTAAAAGTGGGTTTCAAATGTACAACGTATGGTGGATGTCTTTCTTTTAAGGAAAAACAAATGCGGTACATTATACCAACTATCCAATTTCATGCAAATTATAACTTTATTGTAAGGTTAGCATATGGTGGTGGGGAAAGTTATGATCAGATAGATGATGAGCTTTATTAAAAAAAATTATTTTATTTTGTTATTATAATTATTATAGTAAAATAATAGGGTCCTACACGATGTGAAAAAGATTGGCTTTAGCTTAATGACGAAGGATCAATCTTTGAAAACACATGCAACAAATTAGATTAGAAAGTTACCGGACCGCACAGTTATGCGCCGAAGTCATTTTGGACACGCAAACATGAAAGGTGAAAAAGCCATGAAAGTTGCATCCATGAATATTACAAATAAATCATCGTGGTAAATGTGGACTAATCAATGTTTAGTACGTGGAAAATCATAATCCCGTCAGCGCCAAATAGCTAGTATTATAGTCATGTTTGTGGCTAAAAATATAGGTAGACATGAATTTTTGGCTTTTGAAAAAAAAAGAAGAGGAAATTATAGTACAACATGTCGAAAAAGACAAAATTCAATTGAAAGTGTAAGATATATTGACATAAAATAATAATAATAATAATAATGAAATTTTAGTTCAAATTGTTTAAATATTATCTTAAAATTAGTTCAACCTATGGCATATTGCGTAGTGTTGATACCATGGCTTGCTCAAAATTGGCTTCTTTAGTTTAGTCAAAGGCTTCAATCAAGTGGAACATTACGCATAATAAAGAAATCCAGAAAAGAGTACCTTTCATGGTATGCAATGAAGCATTTACATATGATCGGGTTTGAATCAAGGTTTTTTTAGGGGTATGATAAGGGTTTTATTCAATTTAACTTCCATTGTTTGAATTATCTAAACGTTCAATGGATATATATGTCATTAGTATGTAGCTTGGTTGGTGATTTAGGGGACGTTGAACGTGTATAATGAAGGAGGTTCCCAATTCAATCCTCAAAATCTTACGTAACTATTAACCAGTGGCGGATCTTGCCTAAAATATTAAGGGGCCGGAACAAAAAATACTAACATAAAACTCATATATAATTTTACCCAATTGGTGGAAGCCAAGTGATGGAGGGTTTAGTAATTCCCCCAAATGTGAGATGTATTTTGGTATTTTCTATGTAATTTTATTTCGGTGGGGGGAGCCACCGCTCCTTTGGGCTCTTTAAGAGCTCCGCCACTGCTATTAACACTGTTAACAATTGCCTATTAAAAAAGAAAACGCAAGCCCTACAACTATTTATAAGCATCTTCAACATGTTGCAAGTATAATTGTTTAACTGACTTTTCATCTTTCAAGATAATATGTAGTAATTAATCATCAAGAGTATTTTTGTAGGGTTTTTCCTTCCAAAAATGTGCTTTATTCGTGAACAATTTGGCTTTGCTTGTTACACCTCTAAGTGGAATTGAGTGCGGAGATGAAAATAGAAAAAGCAGGGCCTTCAACAAAGCAAGGTTGGTTCTTGCTATATATAACAAGTTATTAGTTATATTTTTTTTGATCTACTGACATTATATTTTACTCACACACTAAGTATTACACTATTGTGACATTCATGAAGAATATGGTTACTTTTATCTACACTTTCACTAACTTATGTAATGTTGTCTAGAGATAGTATAAAGCCTGGCATGTATCACTAGTTAATACTAGTAATTTGTGTCAAAAAATAAAAATATGTAGCTATTACTCAAAACACGACAGGAATATTCTAGGGTAGTTTTCTTAGTTAAGGACATTCTATGGGTAAAGGGGCAGTTATGTTTTTGTTGACAGTCGGTTCCTTTGGACAATTTATAGCGCATAATATATTAAAGTGTCAGGGAGTGGAGGATAACATGCACTTCTTTCTATTGCTGTTTTAGGAAAATATATTTGAACCGTTATTTATTTAATGGAAAAAGAAAAACAGATAGAATTTAGCAACTATGTCTTTTAGCATGCAAAAGTAGTTTGCATGTGCTGCAAGTAAATTTTAATGAAGAGAAGTGTACTGTTTTTTGGATGCCTCTACTTTCTCATTTATCAATTGCGTTATTATT
>Ga0228710_1010568_pt1 | contig 12271 bp, 6 predicted proteins | sample MedpolnodulmetaG_FD_177995 | JGI IMG/M metagenome (GOLD analysis project Ga0228710, IMG submission 177995) | Root nodule microbial communities from Medicago polymorpha collected in Santa Monica, California, United States - pink nodules | ecosystem: Host-associated > Plants > Roots > Nodule...
AATCTCTCAGGGGACAAAGATAAAGACCAACCTGTTGTTGTTATAACAACTGAATGCATGCCAATCAGGACTGAATAACCCTGTGTTTAAAACCACAGTGACAGCTCCTTTAGATGCACGGCGTGAGCGAAACTATAACCTAGAGCTTTAGACTCAACGTGCGAAGAAAACTCTTTGTATATGGAAGCTAAGACAGGCTAAAAAATGATTACAGGTTGTAATTAACATGATTTTCCTATCTAAAAACGTTTCCTGTTCCTATTCATTTAGAGAAAATGAAAACACTGTTTTCTAAGGGGTGTTGGTGAGTTGCGTGCATAATTCGCGACATATATCATGGGATTGAAAAAAAGAAAACATAAATTGATAAACGTAAGCAAGCATACCGAACAAGTGTGCAATGGACCATAAGAGGATCTTCTATTTTTCTTATTAACTTCTGCCTTGTCTTTCCATTTACTATCTTCCCAATTTTGTTCCAATTTTTCACGAATTTTCCACCTCTTTGGCTAATTTCTTCTCTGAGTAGTTTTCTAAGAAGCTACTGGAAAAATGCTTATGATTTTAAGCATTTGTTAGATTTTTCTTTTAGTCTCTCAATTTTTTTGAAAGCATGTATCAAACTGGTATAAAAGTGATTATTTTGTTTTAAACAAGTGATTTTTTTTTTCATTGATGACTTTGAAGAAAATATATAATGAATGAGATGTTACCTTACGAAAGAAAGAGAATAAAACCACTTGTGACGTTGTGGTTGACCAATGTCACCAACCACAATGTCATCAAAGTGCTACCCCAACCTTTTGACTTTTATAAAGTGGAACATTTCACTTTTCATCATTTTCCAATGCAAAATTTCTAAATTAGTGTTCTACATTTCCCTTGCTTATATACTAATTCTTTGTTTTGCTATTGCTTAAGGGTGGCGAATGCTATCTTATCTTAATCTTATTTTATCTTATCTTATCTTAATCTTATCTTAATCTTAATCTTAACCTTATCTTATCTTATCTTATCTTAATCTTAATCTTATAAAAGAAACAAAGTGTTGCAAGCTTAACCTAGAAAAACCCTATCGTAGCCCTTACATTTTAAACTGCGTGTTCCATGGGCGCCAAAACCATAGAGGTTTGAGATGCCAAAATGACTTTACTATCCTTCAGCTCATACACCACATTCTGCCATTTCTAATGGACTTCTCATATGTTTCCTATTATCCTCTTTCAGCAGAATTATCTGAATAGGGGGAAATTATTAGAAAAGCTATTACAAGTGAGAAAAAATGTGATAAAAGAGAAGCAAATATGAAGGAATAGTTGAGAGATTGTTTACTATTGCAAACTATGTTGTTTAACCTATTCATTTTCTGCTTTTCATTTATTCAAAGGTATTGATCAAATTTCTGATATACATCCTTTTATGTATCCATCATTAAATTTCTATCATTGTCTTCATTTTTGCAGTTGGAAGTCCTCATAAGCAAGGCAACAACATCACAAATTTTTCCATACAATAAAAGATGCAAACTTATTTGCTTTAACTATGTTTGGATTAAAGTTTGCTAACTTAAACTAACTATATTTTGCAAATATTATAGAAATTGTTTTAACTAATTTTGAGGCAGAAATTGCAAAGATAATGTTATTGTTCAAACATAAGTTTGGAGGTCTTCAATTGGAATTCAAACACAGCATGTATATGAACACATACATGAAATTTTACCTGCAAGTACTGAGTGCATCAAAATACCAGCCTTTTCAAATTCAACCGGAGTCATGTGAGTAATCTTGACACTCCACATTGAAATGGTAATGATGCCACATAAATGCATCATCACATCTCTTCTCATCACATATATTCTCATCTAATTATTTCAAATAAACACAACCATCATCTTAAGAGTATAGACAAGAAAGTCATCATTATCGAAGGAATCACCAAGTCAAATACACATAATTCACACTTCATCATTATCACCAAAATAATCATCATTTAATGAAATCATCAAAATATGTTCTCGTCATTTCATCACCATCATCACAAATGTACGCGGTTGACATAAACTGATGGGGATGAATTCAACCTAAAACTTAGTGTGTTCACACATGTTTTAGAACATTTTTTGCAAACATGGTCATCATCAACTTCATCTTATTCCTATTCAAGTTTTTGCAGTAGTCCCCCGACAAAAGATTCAACAAAAAATAGAGTGGAGTATGATACAACGAATAAGTAGAATTTAGTTTCCTTTCCTTCAAGGTAAAGGAAGCTCTGTTCGTGCCCTCCTGGTTTACCTAAAAAAAGCTCTGTTCGTGCCAAATTGGTGAAGTATTTCTCCATAGTTTGGTTTTCAAAGTCAGATATAGAAAAATGGTCCTAGGGAGCCTTTTTTATTGCTTGCCTAATTGTCTTTATGGATCCGGTAATACTTAGTTGTTATGGCAGCATCGTTTATTAATATGCACAATATCTATTATTTTGTTACCAAATTATCCGGTGGGATTTAATATTCATGCACTGTGCTTGCATTCACTTGTTAATTGTTATAACAAAGAGGGTAATTAGCTTTTTACATAGTTGTAGCCTTGCAGGGATGGCGACTGCCCATTTTGCAATGTACTTAGTTCCGTCCCTGATCAAACGGACACATCACTGTGTGATTCAATGTTGGGTCGTTTTTGTAACTAATATTCTATTATTTTTTGAATACTGCTCTTTATCCAAATGTTTTTACTCATTTCTAAGTAGGGGTAGGCAAAAAAACCAAAAACTGAACCGAACTGCTGAACTGAACTGAACCGAACTGCTACCGAACTGAACCGTTATATAAAAGTTATGAACTGATCCATAATTAAAGAAGCAGTTATTAACTAAACCTTTTTGATAAAAAAACCAAAACCGAACTTGCTTATCAAAACTGAACTTATTATTTTTGAAAAACCAAACTTATTATTTTGCATGGTGGCAATGTTTTGATAATCAATAAGATGTTTGGTTCACAATTAAAGATAACAGTTACTAATTGAATGGAATCATTTATTTTGCCATGTTTTGATAATTGTGAATAGCAACAAACAACAATTCACACAGAAAGTTCAAAATGAATAGCAACAAACACCGAAAGCAGAAGGTTTAGTTTCCAACAATTTTACTTACTCCCTCTGTTTTAATAATTGTTTTGATAACAGTTACTAATTGTTGCTCTCTGTCCTGCGATTACAAATATAACAGCTACTCCAGTATCACAATAGGGCATTTGGTTATATTTACTTATGTGGAAAGAGTTCAGTTTTTTTTAAAAACTAAACAGAGCCCTATTCCCAAGTGAAATGACATTTTTACCCTTACATAACTTAAGTTACGTTAGTGTGAGTTAACTCACGCTAGTTCTATGCACACACAGACAGGCAGTAGCTATTGCTTTGTTCCCTATTTATCTTCGTTCCTTCGTTCGTTCATACATAGGTACAACCATTCATTCATTCAACAAAAACTCATAATTTAAAGAACATGCGTTCATTCAATCATAATTTAGAAACACAATTTTAACGAAAATTAACTCAAATGTCATAAAGAGGCGCAACCACACAAATGTAAATATCAAACAACCAAAATGTCAAGAAAAATACTACAAATAGCAAAAAAGTCATAAAAAAAACAAGTCAAACACGCTGCTCCTATGGACTATGACTCCTAGACCTCCTCCGTGGAACTTGCTGATGGTCAAACACGTTATACTTGGTCCGGAGGCCCTCCAAAATGCTGAAGAAGAGTGGATTTGAATCCACTTCTGGAATCTCCATCGCATGCTCCACTCTGTCTCTCATGCTGCTAATGACCTGCAATGGATCAGGAGGATGTCTGGCCCAGTCCTGGTCAACAAGAATATCCTAGTAGACAGGTCTCGGCATGACAATGTCAGGCTCTGGAGCAGGGTTGACGATAAGAGGATGGGATACACGGTAGAACCACCGAATGTAACTATCTGAATGCTTCCAAGGCTCGTCGTCCAGGACCTGGTCACCCCTCTGCTGTTGGGGAACGACATGCAGAGCAAACTCCAAGAAGGCAGCAACCACATCTGTTGGGGCAAGAGGAATAATCGTAGCAGGAGGTCGGGGAACGCTCTGAACATATCTGTACTGCCTCAGAACCCGCTCGGGTAAGTGACGCACCATCTTTGTTTCCCAGCCATGATCCTTCCGGAGTACCAGCACACGTCCTGAAAAGGCGTCACGTCTCGTCGGTGCTCGTACGGCCTCCAAGTGACATGACAATGCTCCATCGAGTCCAACAAGCCTCTGAAGTGTTCAGCATCAGCAAACCCCCTTTTAGGTTTCCATCTACCCACATACGGGTTAGGCCGTTCGTAATCTTCATATTTCTTCCTCGGAATGACATGTCTGATGTGAGCTATAACCCATCCCTCCAAACACAAAAAGACAAATTTATATCAGCACACAATTATCATACAAAAAAAATATACATTTACAATTAACTTAAAAAAAAATAAGAAAATAATATATTACCACAAGCAAGGTCATGTAACCACCAATGGAGCAAACATGTGAGCTGGATGTAAGATTCAGCTGCTCATACAAGAAAGCAAGTCCCATCCCGCCTCATGACCACATGCCTATGTCATCCAAATCCCGAATCTCAAGCATCCACAACAGATTAATGGTTTTGTTGTTCTTGCCGACAAAAAGGGTGTAGCCAAGCAAGAGCAACAAAAACGTCTTGACACAGGCGGGCCTAATACGACTCATCTCCTGCTCCTCCTCCTCTGATAAATCCCCCCAGCAAATGGTTACACCTATTCAACAGGTGCTCGTAACGCTCTTTTAGGGTCGTGTAAGTGACAATGGCACCTGCGTTATTGTTCACCTGTTCCACCGCTTCCTCCACCAAAAACAATAAGTGATTCACCACCAGCTCTACACCATGGTCAGGATCTAAATCATCCTCCTAAATCAGCCGTCCAGCGACGGGGATGCTTAGAAGACTAGCCACATCATCCAGTGTGATGGTCATCTCCCCAACAGGCAGATGGAAGCTGCTGGTCTCCTGATGTCATCTCTCAGCGTAGCACAAACTAACCCATGGGTGATGTTGTAGTACCCAGTCAGAAGGAGATGCCTTAGACCGGATGGATCCACCGGGCCCCAGAACCAAGGGTTATCATCTACCAGCAACGGAAGGGACAAGGCAGAAAGCTTAAGTTTCCTCCTGTGCTAGACGCCAGTCATCTTACGATCCACTTGCAACTGAAATACAAAAAAAAATTAAATAAGTAAAATAAACATGAAATAATAAACATCAATTATACTTAAATATGTAAGATAAGCATGACATATTCTACGTAATTATACTTAAATTGAATAAACATAAAATATTCTATGAAAAATAAACTTGAGATAATAATAAACTATAAATATTCAACGTAAAATAAACTTGACATAATAATAAACTATAATTATTCGACGTAAAATAAACTTGACATTATAATAAACTATATATATTCTACGTTAAAAATAAATCAATTATACTTAAATACGTAAAAAATAAATCAAATATACTTAAATAAACATGACATATTCTACGTAAAATAAATTTGACATAATAGTAAAATATCATTAAATTAAATAAAGCAATTATACTTACTGTTTTATCGTTCCAAAGCTTGTATGCCACGTGTTTACCGAAGTTCGGTAAAAGATACAACTCGTAAGGCCCCCCTGGAAAGCCCCCATCCTCAGCCTCCATACCAGCCTCTGCATGCTGCTGAGGATGCTGCTGTTGCTGAGGAGGCTCGACATACTGTTGCTGAGGAGATTGCTCGGTCTGATACCCCTCGTGAAACTGAGCATGATACCCCTGGTGATACTCATACCCCTCCTGATACTGATAACCCGGCTGAAATCCAAGTTGCTCCTGATACGCCTGCTCCTGATAATGCTGCTCATACTGGTATTGTGTCGGGTCCACCGTCAGGGATGGACCCGTCTGTGACGTCGATCCCCCCACAGCATCAACCCTAGCAAGTCTCGAGCCCCTCACTCTCCCTCGACCTCAACCGTCTAGAGGCTGTAGTGCTTGCTTCTCCCTACGTGCACTACTAGTAGGGGCAGGTCTCCCTAACCTAAGTCTTCCAGTCCTCTCCTGCTCAGACATATCTGCATAAAAAGCAAAAAATCTTTAACACATTTTCACACAGACATAACATTTCGACAATGTCATCTTTAAAATACAACAACAACACTATAATGTCGACAATGTCATTTCAATCCATAAACTACCACATTGCAGTCAAATTAACTATAATCAACATTAACAAACATAATTCTAACTAATTACATCATTAACAATGCATAAAAACAAAAAAATATCATTGAGGCATTTTACCGTACACGTAGTGTGCAATTTTCAAACAACTATGTAATCTAACAATTTCTAAACCCTAAACTACCACATTGTACCCTAAACAACATCTAAACAACAACTCCTAAGTTAATTCGTCACTAACAATCATCAAAACTAACATGCAAGCAAAATTTTAAAAAAAACCTAAAAAAGAATCGTGTTTTGCAAAAGTTGAGAAATGAGAGAACTGAGTTTCTGTTTTGTTGATAAATGACTTAAGTAACGTAGCGTGAGTTAACTCACGTTGTGTGACTTAAGTCACACTAACATAATAACTGGCGTGAGTTAACTCACGCTACGTGAATTATCCTACGTAAGGTTAAAAATGGAATTTCACTTTGGAATGAGCAAAACCATTTGGATAAAGAACAGTTTTCTTATTTTTTTCGAGCAATGATTCTTTTATTTATATTATTGAAAATGACGAAAGTTTTGTAATAATAAGGGGAAAAAAACGGAATCATATTTCGTTGTTTTTTTTAATAAAAATACAACTTTTAGTCGTGACAAAATTAAATTGAATCAATCTTTCAAAAAAACTAAAATAATTGGACCATCCTAAAAAATATTTATAAAATAAATTGGACCATATCATTACCATGAGAATAAAATGGAAAAAAAATGGGTGAAAAAGATTTTACTACAACAATCATATATATACATCAGCCAAACACTTTGATAACGTGAAATTTCAATAAAACTTCAATAAAGAATCTGAGATAATGAAAGTGACCATATCATTGCAATCTCATATACGAGTTTTTTATGGAAGAAAGAATTAATGTTACCCAATTATAACACGTCAACAACAGTAACAATTTGGGAATAAAGGTTGAATAAGGAAGTTTCGAAGTGATGAAAGGTTTAAAATATTTGAATGCAATATTGTTGGTGATCTCTAAAATAATGGAATCGCTTTATAACTAAAAGTTGTAACTCTTCATGAGAATCATTCATATACATCGGAACATTATTATTTATTGATAGATAATGAACCATGACATTGATTCAAGTGTATATGATTGTAACCTTTGGCAAAAGCGTGTTAATGAACCATATCATTGATTCAAGTGTATATGATCATAACCTTTGGTAAAGGGGTGCTTAATGAACCATAGCATTGATTTAAGTCAAATGGGTGCTTTCTCTCATGTGAAGGGTCATATAATGCACTATAAATGCTTGACATTTGGACAGAACAACAACACACAATTTGGACAGAATTTTGGTACATTAACAACATAATTTTCCATCATTCTCTTACTTTAAATCATCCATCAATTCTCTAATGCATTAGTGAATTGCTGGAACCATAAATTTGTAAACTACTGTTCAGAGATACCCTTGGTGTGGTTGTGCAATACACATCAAGAAACTCATAGTATCCTGAAGGGGATTCGCCGGTCACTCCTATTGCATCCAATATACAGTTATTGGTAGGGGCGAATCGAACCTAAATGTTAGTGTGGCAACCCCATGCGCTTTGAGTTTTACATGCATAATCATTAAACTTTTCAGATTTAATTTCAAGTGCAGCAACCTCTTCCCAACAATCAATATATACAACAACCTTTGGAATTTATGTGCACACTTCATCATCTTCTTGGTCAAGTCATTGCAGCAGACCCCTAACACAAGTTCCAACAATCTTTAGGTTCGATTTATGATTTACTTCTGATTAATGGCTGCAATTTTTGGGAGAGATGAAAGCTTACATTTTCATCAATGACTACGGTGAACGGTAAACAAACTCCTTTTATGAATATATGTTATGAAAATTTATGGATAAATATTTCATATGTGATGTGTTTATGTTGAATTTACATGTGGTTGTAGATAATATATGCATGGTAAATTTTGATATGTATGAAATTTATTGTTTGAAACCCATTTGATGTTAATTTGAACATGAGATAATATGCATATAAGTGATGACGTATTATGAAATATTTGGTGTTCTAAATGCATGTGTATTATCTAAAAGTAATTTATTTATGTTAGATTTATCATATGATATTAGATCAATACATGCATGATTTAGAAATAATTCAAGAACATAATTAGATAAGTATTTTGGATAAATATGTGACTCTGTTATAAATGGTTTGAAAATGATGGATGATAAATATGACTGATATGCTTAATGCTCTTTAATGCATGTATATTATCTAAGTAAAATATGAATATGTTAGATGTAACATGTGGTAACATATATATGCATGATTTAGAAATTGTTCAAGTATATGAATTTTGATGAGTATAGTAATATGTTAAAAATGTTTAAACACTATTTTATTTATAAAAGTAGTGTAGATATATTGTCAAAATATCAAGTGGTTGCTTTAATGATATTATTTACTTTATGTATGAAATTATTATCATTAATATTGTGTTGATATTATATGTACATGATAATATGAAAAGTAATTGTTAATTTCTTGTTTCATGATATTAAAATAATTTGGGAATATGTTTTGAATTATCGTAAGTTGACATATGTTCATAGAGGACCCTTCAAAAAAAAAATGTTCATAGAGGAAAATTATAGATAATATTAATGATTTTGGCTCATTGTTTATTTTTCTATGTGACTGATTAAAATTTAGCATTAAACATATTTAAACATGAAACTTTAATTTAACACAACGAATTTATGATGTATATGTTAGTTATATGATAACTAAGATCAAAATGTTTATGTTATATTTAATTTTATGTGGAGTATGATTTACATGTTTAAACCCGTCTTATGAAGTAAAAATTGGTTATGACACTCATTTATGATCATGTTTTATTTTGCCATGTATGTTTAATGCATTCAATGTATGATATATCTTGGGAAGATATAAAAGAAAAGTTGAAGTTTGAATTGAAATGCATGTTAAATAAATTAATAGAAAAGGTGTGATGACATAAAAGTTTGTGTATTATTATTACAATATATTCAATGACAAAAGTGTCAATTTGTGTATTATTATTACAATATACTCAATTGACAAAAGTGTCATAGTTTGATGATAGTTCGTAATATTATCAAGAGTATATAAGCTGATCCATAGACATAGCTATGAGAATACAAAATCTATGTGAAGAATTGAATATTCAAAGTTTATAAAAGTTATAAAATCTTGCAATTATTTGACGAAATGATTGACAAGGAATGATGTCTTTGAAAATGATGTTGAATACATTAAAGACATTATTAGGTATGTGGTACAAACCCAAATCTAATTGATCACCAATGGTGGAAACTCAACCCACACATGAGTAGTATCAAGTCTTAGGTTCAATGGTGAAAGTACACTATTAGAGTGATTGAAGTACTTGACAGTAGATACATCCCAATGGGTAAAAGTACTTGGACCATAAGAAGAAAAATGGTAGGATGAGGTTTTCCTCTTAATGGACATATAGCATATATTTGCTAGAATGCTTACTTATGGGGCATTCCCGATATAGTCTACCTATGTGAGAATTAAGTTTGGCCGCTTCACGGAGTTCAAGGGTTTGACTTTTAAATTCTCATGAAAAGGGATATATGACACAAGACATTTTTTATGTGTCATTTTACAAGTCTCTTTATCAATGGTACCGAGATTCTATGTGTAAGTTATGCACACTTGTGCTAATGAATAGTTGGTTCAAAACTTGCCTACCATACTATTTGGGAATGAGCGAAAACATAACTTACTAATTAATGGTTCAAATCGTGAGATACCATTATCTGAATGCATGGAATTTCCGGATTTATGAGATTTAGTATTTTGAAAATGGTGGGGGATTGTTGGTGATTTCCAAAATAATGGAATCACGTTAGAACCAAAAGTTATAACTCTTCACCAAGAGTTGTAACTCTTCATGGGAACCATTTATATACATCGGGACATTATTATTTATTGATAGATAATGAATCATGACATTGATTCAAGTGTATATGGTTATAACCTTTGACAAATGGTGCTTAATGAACCATATCATTTATTCAAGTGTATATGAACATTTGGCAAATGGGTGCTTAATGAACCATAACACTAATTCAAGTCAAATCGGTGTTTTCTCTCATGTAAATGGTCATATAATACACTATAAATGCTTGACATTTGGGCATTGATTTGGACAGAACAACAACACACAATTTGGATAGAATTTTATTACATTAGCAACATAATTCTTCATCATTCTCTTACTCTAAATCATTCATCAATTCTCTAATGCATGAGTGAATTGTTGGAACCATAAATCTGTAAACTATTGTTAGGAGATACGTTTGGTGTGATTGTGCAATACACGTCAAGAAACTCATAGTATTCTGAAGGGGATTCGCCGGTCACTCCTATTGCATCCAATATACAGTTATTGGTGGGGGCGAATCGAACCTAAATATTAGTGTGGCAACCCCATGCGCTTTGAGTTTTATATGCATAATCATTAAACTTTTTAGATTTAATTTCAAGTGCAGCAACCTCTTCCCAACAATCTATATATACAACAATCTTTGAAATTTATGTGCACACTTCATCATTTTTTTGGTCAAGTTATTGCAGCAGACCCCCAACACAAGTTCTAACAATTATATGTTGTTGTGTCCGTGTCCGACACCGGACATGTCTTTGATGTCAAGTGTAGGTGCTACTTGCAGCAATGCAATTGAATTCCCTAGAATTTTGGAATACTGCATCATACAAGCAGAACACACACTTAAACGACCTCCAAAACCAGATATTGTTTTTTGTTAGATAATATAAGATTAAAAACTCAAATTTAAGATTGTTGAGGTACAAGCCTTTTACTCAAGTAGAGTTTTTTTTTGTTCGTACAAGGTTTTTATTCATCTCTTTTTATTCCCTCATGCTGTTAAAATGAGATTCTGGAGTGATGGAGATAAAGAAGTAGCAGAAGGGTGTTGCAGATCTTGGTGCTTGTCAAGACTTGGAGTCTATGATTCACGAGAATGCCCATTTTATTTGACAAATCGATCGAGCTCATTCCAGCTAAGTTTTATCTACCAACTGATGATAATGAGAAGCCATGATTTCAGGGTCTAAGAAAGGGTGCAAAAGCTAAGGCAAAGAGAAAAACTATAGACAGTATTATGAAGTCTCTGAGAGACCGTTTAGACCCTACTAAGCCATCTGCAACCACCCTGTCCTTCTCAAGGAATGCTTTGGAAAATAAAAAATGAACGACAGCGATGGAGAGGAAGGTGTGGTTAAGCCTTTCATGTCGGGGTTGGAAGCAGATGATCGGTTTGCAGCCTTTGAAGAACTACGCCAAAGACTTTATCGCAAACTTGAGCAGTTTCGGTCAGGTCTTAACTGTGTGAATCCGGAAAATGCTAAGAGGGATGAAAGAAAGATAGAGTTTCCGGAGGAGAAGGTGGTAAAGGAGGCCACTGAGGCTTTAAAAGAGCTTGTGTTTGCGAATATTAAACTTCAGAATGGTGAAATGCAAGGGAAGAGAAAAGTTTCCAAGCACAAGGAACTTGAAATTCTAGCATTTTGTTACATCATGTAGGTAAATATTTATGTACGCAACTCACCAACACTCAGAAAACAGTGTTTCCATTTTCTCTAAATAAATAGGAACAAGAAACGTTTTTAGATAGGAAAATCATGTTAATTAGAACCTGTAATCATTTTTTAGCCTGTGTTAGCTTCCATATACAAAGAGTTTTCTTCGCACACGTTGAGTCTAAAGGAGATATAGCTTTTATTAGTTTCCCTCACGCCGTGCATCTAAAGGAGCTGTCACTGTGGTTTTAAACACAGGGTTATTCAGTCCTGATTGGCATGCATTCAGTTGTTATAACAACAACAGGTTGGTCTTTATCTTTGTCCCCTGAGAGATT